>ERZ1108168.13-NODE-13-length-230011-cov-11.179891_pt1 | contig 230011 bp, 217 predicted proteins | sample MGYA00403704_ERZ1108168 | MGnify/ENA primary metagenome ERZ1108168 (study PRJEB35170, sample SAMEA104062421) | human gut metagenome | biome: human gut; feature: human-associated habitat; material: faeces | place: Denmark | collected 2012-06-12 ...
TAGGTCATTTTTCTTTTCTATAAGATTCGTTTGAGTTATTCAACTCATTTGAATTCACTGCCCGTTTTGATGCAATTTCCTAATAGATAAAAAAGCTCCTTTCCCCTCGGAAAAGAAGCTCTTTGCCGCATTACAGAAACATGGCGGAATTAAAAGAACATGTGTTCGACAAAAATTCGCAGACCGATCAAGATCAGAATCACGCCGCCCAAAACACGGGCCTTTTCTTTGACCATTGAGCCAAAGCGTTTTCCAGCCGCAGCCCCGATCAGACTTAACCCGAATGTAATCCCGCAAATCAATAGACAGGCTGTAAAAATATTGACGTGAATCACCGCAAAGCTGATACCCACGGCCAGCGCGTCAATACTTGTCGCAACCGCCTGCATCAAAATCGTAGGCAAGGTCAGCGTCTTGCCTGAACATTCCACACATTCCGGTTCATGACTTTCCTGCCAGGCTTCTTTGATCATATTCAGACCAATCACCCCCAATAAGATCAAAGCGATCCAGTGATCAATCGAAGCGATCGCATCGCTGAACATCCGGCCGCAGAAATATCCGATCAGCGGCATGAGTCCCTGAAATAATCCAAAAGCTCCGGAAGTCATCAGCGCTTCCTTGCGATGAAAGTTCTCATAACATAAACCATCGGTGATTGACACCGCAAAAGCATCCATAGCCAACCCCACCGCCAGCATGATCAACGTTGCCGCATCCATAACATTTGCATCCATCAGTATTCCCTCTTTCTTCCTAAAAAAAGACCCAGGCATAAGCTCGTTAAAGCCTATGCTTGAGTCTTGTTCATTAAGCCAAACCAGGCGGCAAAGCGCCATTGTGTTGATTTGACACGCGGATTCTTTCCACGCAAACTACTCCCTCAAGAAGTATGTTCAATATACCAAAGTTTGGATGAAGATGCAAGTCTTTCTGGCACTTTTTCCGCCAACTTCGACAAGCTGGCGGCATTGTCCCCTTCTTATTTGAAATTGCCAATCCACAGCGGGCTGCCAATGGCCTTCAGATGATCCTGAAATTCATGGGTTCCGTTGAGAACATCGCGCTGATTGACCAGTTCAATCTGATTTTCAATAATCCAGTTTTTAAAGGTTTCACTGGTACACGCCTGCAGCTCTTTGCATCGATGGATGTTGCACGTCGATTCTTCCATGATATGATCGTCACAATAACCAGGATGCCAACCGTACAGAAAGACCTCTTCCGCTTCCGTCCATTGCAGCGACATCATTTTTTCCAGTGGATTGTAATCCTTGAAATCTTCCAGCTTATAACTGGAATTGGTCGCTAAACCGGAAGAATAGTAGCGCAGGTCCTTGTATTGAGGGTCACAAACCATGGGATGACGATGATCCGGAGCACTGGAAAAGATATTGTATGCGATGCCGTATTTTTCCACAATGGCTTTAAATGCCTTTTCCAGAGGCAGATCGCTGTTTTTCACATTTGCAACATCTGGGTATTTCCCTAAAATGCTGTAACAAAGCTTCATCTGAGCATCGAATTCTTTGAGCGCCTCTTCATAGGTTGCTTCCTGCATCCGTTCCGGATGCCGATGTCCCCATTTAAACCGCCCTTTCTCATCGACTAAAGAAGGAACTTCTTCCGGCGGCAGGACCGGACTTTCCCACAGGTGGCGATGCCAACCGATGGACAGCCATGGCTTGTCCTTTAACCAATGCAATGCCGTAATGGTATCAGGGGAATCAAACATGACGTCGGCCGAAGAAGCAACGCCGCAGTCAAAGGCACGGTAAGCTCCCATATCATAAGCGGGGGTATAACCTAAATCGTCAACTCTGAAAACCAATCTTTTTCTCATTTCCATTATCCTCATCTTTCTGTGAACATTATACAGAATGGCAAGCCGCCTTCGATTGCAGAAAAAGTTTTTATAACAAAGAAAAAGCTGACATTTAACGCTCAAAAAACAGCGGTTTCATGACAAAAACGTAAAAACAGTCTGCGGATCAGACTGTTTCTATTCTTCATAAGGTAATAAACTTCACTGCAAGCATTTCATTGTCTCTTTATCTGCCGCCTTTGCCCTGGCAGCGGCACAAGCCTGATATAAAAGCGGCTGAATGTCCGGATACGTCAGTTCAGCAGGGAGCTGCGCAAACCAATCCGTCTGAGCGATCTCAAACTCAGGCAGCGGACCTGAAATCCCGCCGATTCCCCAATAAAGCATGCCGCTGTCGCTTTTTTCCTGTTGATGGACAGTATAAATACACAGAGGTTCTAAATGGGCCTCGGTGATGCCGGTTTCTTCCCACAGCTCACGTTCGGCAGCCTGCATGGGTGTTTCCCCCAGTTCAAGGTGCCCGCCCGGTATTTCCCAAGTAGTTCTGAGATGATGCCGCACTAACAGCACCTGATCCGCATTAAACAGAACGATCACAACATATTTTAACGTGACCGCAGCCCCGCAGGGATGAAAGCTGACCTCAACCTTTTCCATATCCGACTCCTTTTTCAGCATCTTAATCGATTTTCTGAGCTGATCCTCCGGAAATTTTTATTTTTCTTCGCTTTTTTTATCTCCAATCGGACAGGATGAAAGCTGCAGCTACATCATCGGCGCAAACAGATTCAGTACCGCCCGGATTAAGCGCACAACCGCCGGCGTCTTGCGGCAGTCCTCCAGCGTGATCTCGCAGCAATCTTTCAGCGTATTCAGATAATCCTGCTTCATCTCTTTGATAATCGAACTCTTATAGGTCAGTACGCCGCATTCAAAATGCAGGTAATAGCTGCGGTAATCCATATTGGTCGTCCCGCACAAGCCGATCTCATCATCACTGACAAACGATTTGGAATGAATAAAACCTGGCGTGTATTCATAAATTTTAACCCCGGCTTTTAACAACGGTTCGTAATTGGCACGGGTGACCATAAAGACCAGTTTTTTATCCGGAACATGCGGCACGGTGATGCGCACATCGACGCCAGCCTTAGCCGCCGTTTCCAAAGCCCGCTGCATTTCATAACCGATGATCAGATAGGGAGTATGGATGTAAACATAATGTCGTGCCTGATTGATGATGTTGAAGTGAATGGTTGCCCCAACTTCTTCCTCATCCGTCGGACTGTCGGAAAACGGCTGGATATAACCGTCGCTGACCGGCTGTTCCTCCGGCTTATAGACGGGCCAGTAATCGTCGTAATTGCTCGGCGGCATCGCCTTGTAAACAAAATTCCAGAACTGCAGAAACATGACGGTCAAGCTCCAGACCGCATCGCCTTTGAGCATCACAGCGGTGTCTTTCCAATGCCCGTATTTCTCATAGGCATTGATATACTCATCTGCCAGGTTGATGCCTCCGACAAACCCGACCTTGCCGTCGATCACACAGATTTTGCGGTGATCACGGTTGTTCATCTGAATCACCAGCTGTGCTTTTAACGGATTAAAGACCGCACAGCGGATGCCCAGCTTTTCCAGGATTTTACGGTAATTCGCCGGCAGCGTATAGACACAGCCTGCATCGTCATACATGACCCGCACATCAACGCCCTGCTTTACCTTTTCAATTAGGATTTCCAGAATTGAATCCCACATGATGCCGTTGTCAATGATAAAGTATTCCAGAAAGATATACCGCTCGGCTTTTTTTAATTCTTCCAGCATGTGCCAGAATTTGATTTCACCGGTCGGACAATAGGTCGCTTCCGTATTCTTATATACCGGATAATAAGCGTTGTTGACAACATAGCGGAACTGTTTGGCGGCCTGTTCATCCTGACCTTCGATCTCCGCCAGAATTTTCTCATTGCGCGGCAGAACCGGATGCGTTCGGGCCGCTTCGATCATCGCTTCCCGCCGCAGAGCTTTCGGCATTTTCCGTCCGCCGAACATCAGATAAAATAATCCGCCGAACAGCGGAAAAACCAAAACCAGAATAATCCAGGCCAGCTTATAGGATGGATTTTCCTGACGGTTGACAATGTAAATGATCAAAAAGAAATTGAGAAAACGAAGCAGATTGCTGACGAGCTTAAACCCCGACAGACTGACCATTACACCAATGATCAGACCTAATTGAAGCAAGATTAAAACCGCCACAATGAAAAGACGGTTCGCCATGATATTCAGCAGTTTTTTCATTAACGTTCCTTCTTTCCCAGCCGCAGATCAGCCCACTGCTCGACGACCCGCACACCGGACAGATCAAGAAAGGACTGAACTTCCTCTATCCGTTTTGCCATCAACTCAAAATGTTCAGGTGCATGTGCATCCATCCCATAAACTGCGGTGCAGCCATACGCTCCGGCAATTTCCCAAAACCGCGCCCAAGGATAAGCGTAGCGCCAGCCTTCACGATACGCCAGCCGGCCATGCTGCATTCCCTTCAGATTGATTTCCAGCGGCACCTGCGTCCGGCTTGCCGCTTCACAGATGATCCGCGCCGCTTCATCGCAGGCTGACGACCAATGATCGCGGCTCAGCATAAAATATTCGGGATGAGCGACATAGTCAGCCAGCCCTTCCTTCAGCGCCATGGCAATTCGTTGGGCATAAAGCAGAACGCTTTCATCCTCAGCCGCATCACAGAAATCAACACCCCCAGGCGTTAGATAATGATTGCCGATGATCAGATAATCTGTTTCCTCACGGCGCTGCTGTAATTCTTGGCGCAGCGATGGAAAATATTCAAATTCAAAGCCTGAAAGAATCATAATCTGATCCTGATATTTTTGCTTCAGACTGGCGATGGACTCCAGATAGCCTGCTTTCTCCTCAATATTCATCCGATCGCGCTGATCAATTAAGCTCTCAAAGGGACAGTGATCGCTGAATCCCAGGACTTTCAAGCCTGCCTTGATGGCCGCCTGAACATAGGCCTCATCCGTTCCGATGGCATGATGGCATCGGGCAGTATGCGTATGAAGATTAAAATCCGGCATGCTTTCACCCCTCAATACGTCATATTATAACGAAATCTGAACTTATTTGCACGAAAGACTTTCTTAAGATGTCATCTGGAAAAATCCGGTCATGCTTTGCAGCTGGGATTCTAATCATTCCCAGAATCAGATAGATGGCGCGCGGTAAAAAAAGAACCGGCTTTACCGCCGGTCACAGTTGATATTCGAAAATACACTTCTGAACGTCGCCATACTGATAAAGATAATGATCTTTCGGTACGTCGACAATGGCCTTCAAGGTCCCGTTCAGTTCTTCCAAAGTCCGACGCGAGGGCCAATTATCCGGATTGCAGGTAATGATCAGTTTATCCATTCCGTATTTCTGCTTGGCCAGCTGAAACAACAGCCGGCAGGCTTTCAGGGCATAATGATGCCCGCGGTACATCGGATATACCGTATATCCAATCTGCCCGGCATAATATAATTCCTCGTTCATGCCCATCCGCAGATCGCAGCGCCCCACAGCGGTATGCTTTCCATGTTCGCGGATTTCAAAAACAACCGACGGCACATCATTGCGTCCGGCCCCCTTTTTGACCTCCATGACCTTAACCAGATCAATTTCCTGATCGGTCAGCACCTCTCTGCGAAACAGCCAATCCATAACCTTCATCGTTATCCGGCAGCCGCTTCGTCCAGCAGCGCCTGAATCTGCGCCCGCGTCAGAGCGCCTTCCAGTTTCTTCTGCGCCCCCAGATAAAAGGTTGGGACATAATAATAATCGTATTGATCAGCCAGTTCGGGATTTTCACCTTCATCAATCTTGGTGATCCGAAGGTTCTGATAACGCGGATCGGCAAGCAAAGCGTCAAGATCCTTCAAGGCCTGACGGCAGTAGGGGCAATTCTTTAATATAAACATTGTGATTTCCTGCATGGTTTCACCTTCTTATTATCAGTTTACCAGAATCAGGAAAAAGTGACAATGCCTTTGCCTGGAAGAAGCCTCGACAAGTTTTGGTCTTTTCCGCGATTTCTTTCAATTCTTTTACGAATTGGTGAAGATTGAAAGGGCCCGGCACAGAATATGATAAAATAAGAGCAATCATTAAAATCAACGGAATTAAACTAAAGAAAGGAGGCTTTCAAAAAATGAAAAAAACAGGGGTGCTGATTTTATGCCTGCTGCTGATCAGCGGCTGCAGCAAGCGCGTTGAAAATCCTGGACCGCCGCAGATCACCATTTTAGAAGAAGCCGTCATCGAGGTCAATCAGCCGGACTTTTCGGAAGATGTCCTGCGGGCGTATTTTAAAGCCGTGGACAGCCAGGGCAACGAGCTGCCGGATGAAAATGTCGTCTTTCTCAACAATGCCAACAATTCCCTGCTGGGAACATCCTATATTAAAATCAAGGCGGTGGATAAAAATGGGTATTATGACATTAAGACCTTGAAAGTCACAACCGTCGATCAAACATCGCCGACTTACGTACTGCCGGTTCAGCCGCCGGTTTTTCTGGTCGGGGAAACACCTGAACTGACCGTTAAGACGGCTGGGATCCAGCTGCATGATAATTTCAACCGTGAGTCAACGCTGGCTAAAAACTTCCGCTGGCTGATCAATGATGTCGATTACACCACACCGGGTACGTATTCCCTGCCGGCAAGGTTTCAGGATTCCTCCGGCAACGCCGTAGAGTTCACCCTGGAAATCAAGGTCAGCGATGATCCGCTGGAAAAGGTCCGGGCAGGCATGGAACTGATTCTGGAACTGTGTCAGGGTTCCTCAAATTATTTCATACTGGATGCCGCAGATGAAGATCAGCAAATTGAAATTTTAAACTATGCACAGATCATGGATGCTTTCTTTACCGCGCAGGGCCGGCAGAGTATGGAAGCCTCGGCCTTTGGCCAGCGAATTGTCACAAACGGTGATCAGGTCAGCTGGGTCAGCGATCCAACGGTTACCGACTGGCAATACACCAAAACGGAATTTACCTTAACTAATCAGGATGAGGATCAGCTGGTATTTGATGCCGCCTCTTCCTGGCTGGTGGCTGGAAATCCAATCGAGGAAACCTCTGAATTCATCTTAAAAAAAGAACAGGGCGTATGGAAGATAGACAGCTTTGTCAATCCTTTGGATGGTCCGGCAGACAGAACAAAGAGGATGCCTTCGCCATCTCCGTCAGTATCCGGGCAAACGACTCCTTCCCCTGCTCCAACGGCTTCGGCCACACCGAAAAACGGATAGAGCTTTGTGCATTGATCCAGCTCATCCAGCGCTTTTATTCTTCCATCCGCTTCGCAACAGCTTTCTGTCTTCCTCTTCCTGCAGCCAATTGTCAAACGTCCTGCAGGGATGAATGAAACTATGGATGTTAAAAACAGCCCGCAAGAGGATCACCGGTTTGATCTTCTTCAGCGCTGTTTTTTTATTGTTCTGAGCTGGATCGCAGAGGGATATCAGATTTCCCTCGGCAGATGGCGAAAAGAATAATTTAAATCTCGATTATTCCGCAGGCATATCCAAAATACGTTTTATCTTGACTCCATGTTTCCTGCAATGACGTCGTATGTTTTGAATAGCCTGAGAATAAATATTGTTCAGCCTGTTCGCTGTCGCTGCACGAACTGATGATCGTAAACTTTTCGGCAAAATATTTTATGTTGGAATTCTCTTTCAAAAGCTTCATCATCGGCGGATATAACAGCCAGCTGTAACAAAGAAAAGCCTTGAAATCGAGAGAGGAATAATACTGATGAAAGAAAGTTAAGGCTTCTGAAAAACTGGCCTCCACCGATCTCTTGCACAAATCCGTCCCTTGCTGAACATGACAGTTTATTACAGGCGTTCCGGCAGGCAGTTTAATCTTCTGCGCTTGGGAAAACTGCATATAAGCTTCGCCCAGTGTTTCTTCATCTAAATAAATCATTTCAAAGGGCTGAAACTGCAGTGATCCGATCTTAAAAATATTGACGTTCATAAGATGTCGGAACCAGATCACATCGGCTTCTGAAATGCCCGCTTTCTTCGTCTTCTCAAAATATAAATTTGCCCGCCGCGAAACATCTCTGAAAGTATTCAATATAATGGGTTCGGGAATCTTGACAGCTCGATATTCTTCAACCTTTTGCAGCAGCAGATATATAACCACAGAAAGTCTTGTCAAGGGATCCCATTTGCAGAGTGGAAATTCCGGAAGTTCTCCCGCGTAAGCGAATTTGGCTTTTTCCTGAATTGAATTTTCGTTGGCTCGAATTTGTTTATAAACTGCCGCTTCGATATCAGCATTACAATGCAGCTGCTGCAGAATGTGTTCTAATTTCATTAAGGCTTCCTCCACCGGATTTAGAATTTCACGAGTTGTTTTGTCCCGAAGTATTCTCCTACAATCTAAGTCTATTTTTCATTCATTACCGCTCAGCAAAGTCACAAATCTCAATAAAATATCCAGCACTTTTATATTCAAAAAAAGTTATAAAACATAGATTTTCACAGCAAAATCTCTGAATGCAAACCGCTGATCTGCAGCTTAGTATAGCATATTCAGCAGGCCAACAAGGTAAAAAACAGGGCTTTAATCCATAAGGTTCTTATTTGTTTGCAGAAATACCCGCCAATTTAACAAAAAGATCGGAAGTCCGCTGCCTCATCTGCAGCGTTCTTCCGATCTCCTTGTTTTTCATTTCATACAAAGCAATTTAGTCCGCCATCAGGTTATTGCCGGACAACAGCGGGGCCGCCAGAATCAGACAGACAAAGCCGACGATGCCATTGACCAATAACCCCACCAGCTGGGCAAGAAGTCCCGGCAGTCCCAATCCAAACATCAATCCGACAACCGTAATCCCATAAGGAATGACGAGGATCAGGCTCAGGAACATTTTGATCATCTGTTCCATAAAGGGCGTAGAGCGGCTCTTCATTAAGCGCAGACAAACCAGGGAAACGCTGAGAAACAGCCAGCCAAAACCGATCATCATGAAGGCCGCGGAGATCATTTCTTCCCAACCAGCCCCCAGCACCAGCGGACAGAGGACCAATGAGGCAAAGACTACCGCTGCCATATGCAGCATCGACGGCACCATCAGCGCTGCCAGTTTTTTTATTGGCCGATCAGGAATCAAATAGAGATAGAACACCCGCAGATCCTGAGCGATCCGATCTGTCGTCGCACTGGTAAACAGGACGATTAAAATAAAGAACTGATAAAATCCAAAACCCTGACCGTTCATCCAGACAATTCCTAGATAGATCAGAATCATAATTCCTTCCTGCAGCGACAACAAGCGTCGAGTCTTGCGCAGAATCAGAATGTTTTTGGAAACCAGCGCCTGAGCTCCGCTGCCAAAATGAGCTTTGCCCACAGAGACAACCTTCTCATTGATATTGCCTTGAGAGCGATGCGCCCGCGCATTCTGACGCAGTTCGCTGATCCACTCAGCGTCCATAATCGCCTGTTCATAAAAATCACCCTTCACATTCAGAATCAGGAATGTCAATCCGCCGCAGACCACAAACGTAGCCGCAAAGCCGATCAGACACGCCGTCAGATCCTGGCTGACTAAACCGACCAGCGCCATCTTGCACCAGCCGAAGACCGGCACCCAGTTAAACAGCGGATCGGCAACAAAACGGGTGATCGTGCTTTCGATCCCGCCGCCGTCAAAGCCGAAGTTGCGCACTGCAATTAAAGCAATGAAGCTTAACAGAACGGCCAGGAAGCCATATTTAATCCATCGTGCTCGCGGATTGACCATTTCAAGAAAATAAAACCAGGTAAAAAGAGCAAAGGCAAAATAGAACATCAGCAAACTGCTGAGAATCAGCGAAAGGATCAAAGGCACTGTCAGAATGACCGTTGAACTCATCATCATTAAAATATAAACAACGGCGATCAGCGCATAGATCAGGCTGCCTTCCACGGTTTCGATCAAAAGATAAGCCAAGGTCTGCCGACGGGTAAACGGACCGGCAAAGATAAACTGAGCATCATCCCGGGTTACGATCGCGGTACGTTTCTGCAGAATCATAATCGTCATTAAAAACAGCACATAACCGCAGAACAGCATCATCCAGCCCTGCACTGACTGAACATTCATCATCGCTGACATCACTTCCCGATTCGCCACCGCCGAATAGATGGAAAAACCGAAAAAACCGATGATCAGCAAGGTGATGATCGCTGAAGACGGCTTGGAAAACAGCCGCCGGATCTGCGCTTTGAGCTTGACAAAAAACAGATAGCTCAGCGCACTCATCCCTGTTCTCCCTGCGTGCAGTCAAAGAAGATTTCTTTCAGCGATTGCTCGCCCAATTCCTCGCGGCGAACCTGCCGGACAATTTTGCCCTGATGCAGAATATAGGCCTCGTCCCACAAGGACTCGAACATATCAATGATATGGGTTGAAATCAAAATACTCTTACCTTGATCACGCAGCTCTTTCAGCAGCTGCAGCACGGTTTCAATCGCAGCCGGATCCAGCCCAATCATCGGCTCGTCAATCAGAATGGAATCGGGATCTGCCAGCAGCGCCAGCACCATCGACAACTTCTGCGACATGCCCTTCGACAGTTCACGCGCCGTTTTCTTCGTCTTGTCTGCCAATTCCAAACGGTTTAACAACGCCTGCGCCCGTTCTTCCCCCTGCGGAGCTTTATAGGCTCGGCTGATGAAACGGATGTGTTCCTCCATTGTCAGCTGATCATACAGAACCGGCGTTTCCGGAATATAACCGAACCGCCGCTTGGCCTCAATCGACTGATTCGCAAAGCCATCAATCAGAATCTTGCCGTCAAATTTAAGCAGGCCGGCAATGCTTTTAATCGTCGTTGATTTTCCGGCTCCGTTAGGCCCCAGAAGAATCGTAATCCGGCCGTTGGCCGCTGTCAGCGATAAATCATCCACCGCTTTGAACGAACCATATTTTTTTGTGACATGATAGACTTCAATCATTGAAATCTCCCTCCCATTTTATGTTTCTTATTTTATCATATTTTTCTTATTTTATTTATTACAAATCCCTGACATTTTCATATAACCTCCCTTTCGTATGAGCTTACAGCCGGACGCTGGGGACAGGTCAAGTCTTTTATTCAGGATAGGGCTGATTTTTGAGTGGGACACTTCTTCTTTATCCGAGATCTTTAAGCTGTTTCCAGCTGATCAGCTTCAGTACAACTCCCGCGCTGAACTGCAGAGCGATCAAAACCCACAATCCAACTGGCATGGCTTTCTGTGCATAGGCGATCATCATCAGATAGAGCGCACTCAGAATAAGCAGCAGGTGGGCAAACGTTGTGCACAGAATAATTTGTTTCCTCAGCTGCGGTTGGATTTTTTCCTGCAGCTGTAACTGCCGCTGCAGCAGCTGCATCCGAATTGCATAACCGGAGGCGCTCATCATCGTCATCACAAAGAAAACCAGTCCAATCACATAGATCAGGGCGATGCCCTTGCCCTTTAACCCTGAAATCAATAGTCCGATTAACAACAGACCTAAAATCACGCTGATGTTTTTGAACTGGCGTTTTATCGGGGCATAGGAGGCCAGTTTCGTAGCCGCATCCGTATGAACCGGCGGCTGCTTTTCAGTTGTCCAGAACAACGCGATCGGACTTTGACAGAAGGCCAGATGCCAGCCGGCTTCCTCCATCCATTGCAGGTATTCCTGCTGCTCGGCCTGATCCGCAGGCAGATAATCGAACTCATACTGGCGAAACTGCGGTTCGCCCTGCACCAACACCCAGCACAAACCACTCAGCGCTATTTTTTCAAACAGCCAGCCTTCCTGAGCCAGCTTCTCCAGCCGTAGTTTCTCCTGTTCTTCCTCAAACGCTAATCCCTGTGCTATGATCCATTTCTTTTTCATTCGTTATATTCCTTTCTCCTGCATAATTCTGCGGGCAACTTCAACAATGGTTTCCCGCCGCTTCAGCTCATGCCGCAGCAGTGTGCGGCCTTTCTCAGTTAAGGCATAACGCTTTTTGCCTTCTTCCAGCAGTGTCTGCGATATCAGTTCATTGGCGCACATCTTTTTGAGCAGCGTATACAATGTCCCCGGTCCAATGATTCCCTGAATTCCGGTCATCTGTTCAATGTTCTTCATGATGGCATAGCCATGCAGCGGCTCAATCAAGGCTAACAGAATGTAAAATGCAGCGTCGGTCAGCTGTTCTGTTTCAAACGTATCTTGTTTCGGCATACTTTTTCCTCTCAGTCTATAATGGATATATCCATTTAAGATATATCCATTATAGATATATCGTTCTGTTCTGTCAATTCCTTTTCCAAACATTTTCTATTCTTTTGCTTTTGCCGTATCCATTCTGACTTCCTTGAAGAGTGGAACAAGAAGACTTCCAGCCTTTGAAACAGACACCTAAGGAAAAGATAAAGAAAAAGCCCGCCGATAAGCAGACTTTCTCATCTTGGGCTGAAATCAATCCAGCCTGTCCCTACGCTTCTTTTCTGGCAGACAGAAACAGGCGTGTTCAATCTTGATTCCCGGCAATCCAGCCGTCAAATGTCGCATCCTTAATCTTACTAGGGCGTCTCACATCGCCGATTTTCCACGTATGCGCAGTCAGACCGTAAAAGCTGTCAGCATCCTGACTTAACGGTGTGACCCCGGTACAGATAATCACAACCGCAGCCGGAATGGTCTGAACGATCCCCTCCTGTTCGATCACGGCGCTGTCCGCTTTTATCTCAAGGCAGCGGGTATTCAGCCGGATTCTTAAATTTTCACAGTGTTTCAGATGTTCATCCAGAGCTAAACCGACAAGCTGATTTTCACTGCGGTGAAGCTGTTCTCCCGGCTCAACCAAGGTCACGGAACATCCGGCTTCACAGTAGGATAATGCCAGTTCACAGCCGACAGCACCGCCGCCCAGAATCAGAACTGATGTTCCTTTCGGCACTTCATGGCAATCCATCTGTGCATATGTCCATCCCCGCTCAATGCCGGGAATCGCCGGAATCCTCGGTTTTCCGCCCAGAGCTAAAATCAAATGATCGGGTTTCATCGCCGCGATGCTTTCTCGGGTTGCCTTCGTGTTCAGCATGACAGTTACCGTCGACTTTTCAATCTGGCTGATCAGATAATCGCGGTACCGCCTTAGATCCGCTTTATGCGCAGCCTGATCCAGGATCGTCAGGGCTCCGCCTAAGCGGGTATTTTGTTCCAGTAAGGTAACGTGATGGCCGCGCTTAGCCGCGGTCAGCGCGGCTTTCATCCCTGCCGGACCCCCGCCGATGACGACGACACGCTGAGCCGTTTTAACCGGCCGATCCTCAGACGGCATCCAGCTGTCATTGCGATAATGAGGATTGACAGAGCAGCTATGATCACGCCGATCCGTTGTCCAGTGCATGCAGCTGCCGCAACGCAGACACGGCACAATCTCATCGTCCCGACCCTGCTGCGCTTTGTGGATCCAATCTTCATCGGCCAGAAGCGCCCGGCCCAAAACGACGAGATCTGCATCCCCTTCTTCAAGCACGGAAGCAGCTTCCTGCGGCGTCATGATCGCGCCGACAAGCGCCACGGGAATCGAAAGAGTCTGCTTCACCGAACGGGCCAGCTGACGGTTGACCGCGTGCGGCTCCAGTGCCGAGGTGGCCATATGAATGTTGCCCCGCTTGTCCATATCCAGTCCCGCCGAGATATTCACCATATCCAGATACGGCTCAGCCTGTTTCAGAAACGTCAAAACTTCATCCAGCTCCATGCCGCCCGGTATCCATTCCTTCGCGCTGATCCGCAGATCCACCGGATAGTCCGGCCCCACAGCTTCACGCACGGCTTTCACAATGGCTAACGGAAACCTCATCCGGTTTTCCAGACTGCCGCCAAATTCATCCTGCCGATGATTCAGAGCCGGCGAGAGAAATTGTGCCGGCAGCCAGCCATGCGCAAAATGAAGCATGACCAGATCGAACCCCAGTTCCTTGGCATCCTTGCAGGTTTTCGCAAAAGCGGCAGCGGTCTGATCCATTTCTGCTTTCGTCATGGCTTTGACGCGGTTACCATACGCGTTGACCCCGTCGCTGGATCCCCACAGCACATCCTGCTGCCGGGCTGCGCGGCCTACGCCGCCCATATGCATGACTTCCAATGAAACGGCAGAGCCTCCCTGACGCATAAAGTTCAGCCATTCCCGGGTCTTCTGAACTTGTTCTTTGGAAAAGAGATAACCTGGATCAAACCAGGCGTTGGGCAGATCCACTCCACCGCAGCCCGCAATCAAGATCCCCGCTCCGCAGCGGACACGTTTGACAGTTAAGGCTTCATTCATCGGCGCGGAAATAATTCGGTTGGGAAGCATCAGCGAATTGACTTTTAACGGCTGAAACAGACTAGCAGTATTCATCCTTCCTCACTCCTTTTTTAAAGTATATAAGCAGGAAGTATGCCACTTCGATTCAATTTTGCCGCTGACTTATTTTTTTTGATAGAAAGCAGGAAAATTCACTGAAGATCGGCTGGATTCTCATTGCTGAACGTGCTTAAAGAGGAAACTTTGAATGATTTCGCACAGCGACGGACTTCTTATTTTTATCAGTGTCGAGATTTTTTCGACACTGAATCCCGACTACGATTGAATATCGCTCTCTTGAGCGGCCATAAGAAAACCTGATCTTTCGATCAGGCGTGGGGTTCCGAACGCATCAGTTTATCAAAGATGAAATAAGCCGCAAAATAGAAGGCTGCCAGCATAAAGGAAAACAAGATGGTGAATTTATCAATGTTCGTTAACAACGTCGTCATCAATGTTTTCGGCTGCAGGACATCCCAGGTATTCAGCCGCAGAAACCGGCCGATGTACACGCCGTAACCGCATAACAGGCTGATTCCGCTCATCCAGCAGAAATTAAACAGTTTATTCTTCCGCCATTTTACGCTCTGATGAATCAGAGAAGTCGAAAATAATCCGTCGACCAGCGCCAGAAAAATTCCGCCGACGATGTAGATCAATCGCACCCATCCGGACAGACTCTGCAGATAAACGCCGTTGCCGCCAATCAGCTGCGAGCCTTCCAAGTGAATCAGATCCGTAACCATATAACAGGCATTCGGCAGAAACAACAGCCAGCCTAACGCCAGCGCTAAGGAAATCGGACCCCAGTGTCTGCGCCAGCTAGTTAATAAGTAAGCCGGCGCTGCCAGGACAACCGGCATCACCGCCAGGCCCAGGTTCCAGAACAGCCATCGTAAATTAAGTTGAATCCCCGCTTCCCGCAGACCAAGGCCTGCCAGAATATAAATGAGGTGTACGGCCAGGATCAATCCCAAAAGCATCATATTGCGTTTCTGTCTGCGTTTCATTTTGATCACACTCCTGACATTGAACGTATTATACCCAATTTCTATGTGCTTTTCTTTAAGTTTTTCTTACAGCTTGCTGAAAGGTTGTTCACACAAGCGCTTCCGGCAATCAAATCGATGATATCAAGCTGTATTATAAGAAAAAGAAAAGGATCACGCAGATCCTATTTCAGTTTTTCAAACATTTTCTTGTAGATGCCTTTCAGCTCTTTTTTCTGGCTGTCTGTCATATTGCCCTGACTTGGACTGTAAGATTCAACCGTGCTCAGATGATCGCCGACGATCTTTCCGTTTTTCACAACGAAGACCTGCGGCACAAACAGCGCCGGTTTGCCATCATCACCCGTTTGCAGGAAATCCTTTACCGTATCAATAAACTCATTATAGCTTTCCTCGGTATTGCCGTCGTCGGTTCCCATATCGACATAATAGATTGTAAGTCCCAATTCTTTGGCAACCTCATTCATCACCGGAACCGCCTGCGTGCACCAGGCACAGCTCGTATATCCATAATAAAGAATTCCGCTTCCGCCTTCTTTATAGATCCGGTTTGCTTCTTTCAACGTAACCCGCTTGAACTGATGGTCCGCAACATTGAAGCCCTGATATCCGCTCATATCGACATCCACTACTTTGAGATCTTCCAAATAATGCGCTGGTGTATTATCCTTCTGACTGCAGGCGCTCAGTGCCAACAGACAACAGCCTAACAGAACTAAACCCTTCAGAATGTGATTTTTCATAATCTGCCTCCTTGCATAACAGTATTAGTATAAATCAAAAACCGGTATTTGGCTAGAATTCAATCCATGAATCTTCTTCCAGCCCCTGGGGTGTCAGCCGCACAATTCGCTGAGCCGCCTCGGCGATAAAGCGGCGGTCATGGCTGACTGCGATAAGACAGCCGGGAAAACCGGCCAGCTGGGCGCGGATCAAGCCTGCAGACAAAGGCGATAAATTTCGTGTCGGCTCATCCAAAAGCAGCACGTCGTTATGATCGACGACCAGCTTTACCAACAGAATTTTAGCCTTCTGCCCACTGGAAAAAGCTTCCATGGGCTGACGCATCTCCTCCGGGGTAAATTTCAGCGAACCCAAATGATTCTGAATCCGCGTGCGAAAAGCCTGATCCTGACCTTCACTTAGATAGTCAACGGGATTCAGCGATAACGGCAGCCGTTCTTCATAATTCTGCGGCATATATCCCACCCGCAAATCCTTCCGGTCTTTCAACTGTTCCCAGATTAACCGCAGCAGTGTGGTTTTTCCGCAGCCGTTGGGACCGATGATCGCGATCTTCTGCGGACCGACTATTTGTAAATGGACATCGTGGGCGCACAGATGTGCTCCCGCCCATAACTGCGGCAAATGAAAATCCAGGATTTGTTTGCGGGAATTTGCGATTCTGACTTCGGGATCAAAAAACAATTCAATTTGTTCTTCCCCTTCAAACTTATGGGTCAGCGGCTTCTCATCCAGCCGCTCTCCCAGCGCCTTGACAGCGTGCATTTTCCGTTTGAGCATCTTGGCGGCATGAGGCTGTTGGCGGGACACGGAATTGAGGGCATGATCAACGCTTTGATATAAGCGCCGATAACGTTCCATCTGTTGGGCGTGCTCCTGATGTTCTTTCACAGACAGCTGGTTCTGCCGATTTGCCAAAGCCTCACGCTGCAAAACATAATCCCGGTAGCCTAAATGCACAAATGTATGCCGGGCCTGAGTCTTGCGGACGATCTGTTCCAGATGCAGAATCCCGTTAGCGCAATGCTCAAGCAATGTTTCATCATGGGAAACAAATAAAATCGCTGCCCTGCTTTCCAGAATAAACTGTTCCAAGACATCCAGAGTTTCCAAATCGAGATCGTTGGTCGGCTCATCCATCAGAATCAGATCCGGTTCTTTGAGCCGCAGCTTGGCCAGCTGCAGCTTCACTTTTTCCCCACCGCTCAGCTGTTCCATTTTTCTCTCCAACAAAGCCGCGTCAGCGCCCACTTTTTCCAGTTCCAAATACAGTTCACCGATTTTTTCATAATCCGGAATTTCTGAAGGTGTTTCACGCATACAAAAATCCAGACCTGAGCTTTCATACCACCGAACGTCCAATGCCTGCGGCAGATAGCCGATCACGGCTTGGCGGCAGTCAATATGACCTTCCATTACGGTATATTCTGAAATCAAGTCTGGATTCCATATTGCTTTAAACAACGTGCTTTTGCCGTTTCCCTCTTCGCCGATCACCGCAATTTTATCGCCTGCAGTACAGGTAAAACTTAAATGATCGATTAAAATTCTATCTTTGAGGGTCTTAATTGTAAGTTGATTTACAGTTAACATCCGCACCACCTCCTTAGGAAGCGGTTGCCGGCTTAAAAAGAGAACGACAAAAAACAAGATTTCAGAAATTCAATTTTCTTCGTCTTATTTTCTGTACATCCTCTCACCTCGCATCATCTTGAACTATGATATCAAGCTCATTGGTTTTCGTCAATCTTTGTTACAACAATTTCGTCAAAAAGGCTTTCGATTTTCTCACGCGTTGCCATACCTTTGGAAAATACCGTCGCAATTCCGCAGCAGTTCGCATACTTAAACGTCGTAATGAGATCGCGGGAACGCAGATAGTTCATAACAAATCCGGCGATCATGCTGTCAGCCGCGCCGACGGAATTGACCACTTCGGCATCAATTGAATTGGCATGATAGATGCCGTCCTGATTGATCAGCAGCGAACCATCTTTGCCCATCATTAAGATCACATTCTCCGCCCCCAGTTCTGCACAGCGGCGGCCCGCATGAATCAGCTGGCTTTGATCGGCAATTACTTCGTCAAACATCGTTTCAAGATCTTCAATATTCGGCCGAACCAGAAACGGCTTGTATTTCAGAAGGCGAAGCAGCAGTTCATGATTGACATCGAGAACAAATTTCACTTCATTCTCAATGCACAGCTGAATCATTTTTTCAGTCAGATCAACGAGATTATCCGGGCAGTTGCCGGACAGCACAAAAATATCGCTGCGGTTCAGCCGTTCTACCCGCCTTAACATCATCCGCATATCTTCTTCGGTAATGCTCGGCCCTTTGGCATTCAGCTCGGTTTCCAGCAATTCGCCCTTTACTTTCACATTAATCCGGGTATGTCCCTCAATGAAAGTAAACACGGGTTCGATATACTCATATTTCTGAAGCAGACTGATAAAGAAATCTTTGGTGAAACCGCCGACAAATCCCAAAGCCCGAGAAGGAATCATCAAATTATTGAGTACAATCGAAACATTAATGCCCTTTCCCCCTGCTTCATAGTATTCCAGCGAACTGCGGTTCGTCTTGCCTAATTCTACCTTGTCAAACTCCATATAGTAGTCCAGTGATGGATTCAGCGTACATGTATAAATCATAAAAAAGCCCCTTTCTCTTAAGTTTATTTTAGCACAATCTGAATTGGGAAATTGCAGATTTCCATCAGAAATCCCACGAAAATTTGAATTTATGCGGGAGTTTGGATTTTGACATAAGAAAAGAGTTCCGCCAGGGAATGCGAAACTCTTGACTGTCACAATCCAGCCGCAGGGATTCGGCAGATTGTGTGAGAACAGCCGCTCAGGGATTAGCGCCTGTTCTAAATTATTTTTTAAATTAAGAAGAGGAAAAATATTTAAAGCGTTTCTAAATTCTGCGATCCTCCTTTCTGATTCTCAGTATAGAAAATAGATGTGGTGACAAAATGGCGTTTTTGTGAAGAAATGATGAATTTATTAATTCACTTTCTTTTCCATTTATGAAAATCTTGTCGTGAGTTAGGTTGTTTTCATCAACAGCATGTTTCTACATTCCCTTGATCAAGATCCGCTGCATAACGGAGACCTTAGTTTCCTCCTTCATCAGCAAATCGGACACTGAATTAAAACCGATTTATAACGCAGTCCAGCAGAAAAAATCCTGTCCAAGGGGAGAGAACAGGATTCTTCCAAAGACAGGAGGGGAAGCCTGTCCTTGATCATTATTTTATTGAGTTAAGAAGAGAGAAAAATATTTATGTAAAGGGAATTTCTACTTTATGCTTCGTGGTAAATCCGTTCTTAGATGCCTCCTTTCATGTATGTTTGTATTATAAGGAAACATTATGGGAAGAGTATCGCAGGGACGTGAAGGTTCCGTGAACTTCCTAAAGAGTTTCTTAAGGGATCAGCGCCCCAGCCAAAGCCGGATTTTTTCCAGGCAGCGATCCAGGATGATATCATTCCAGATTCCGGCGCCGCCATGATCAGCATTTCTGACTTTAATCCAATCTACCTCATGGTTTTCTTGCAGCAGGGCTTCGACCAGCTCAATACTCTGCGCCATCGGTACACTGCGGTCTTTATCTCCATGGACTACAAGAAACGGCGGCAGCGGAGCTTTGCCGATATAGGTTGTAACGGAGGCCTGCTGAGCCAGCTGCGGATTCTCCTTAACGACCACCCCGCCTAATAGCTGACCGGTAATCGATTGTGCCCCGGCATGATCCTTCGCCGACAGCTGATCCGCCATGCTGAGCAAATTAACAGGCCCGTAAAAGTCAATGACTCCCTTCACCGCCGGTAAAAAAGCGTCGCTGTTTTCCAGCTTCCATGCCCCGGCAGCTTCACTGACCGCGGTTAACGCAGCCAAATGTCCGCCGGAGGAACCGCCCCACAAAATCAATTGATCCGGATCACCATGAACTTCCGAAGCATGGGCACGGACATACTCAATCGCCCGCTTGACGTCGAGCAGCTGTGCCGGAAACGGCTCGCATTCGCTGCCCCGATATTCAATCATCGCAACAATCAATCCGTGCGCCGCAAGCTTGCCCAGGCTGCAGATATTGGATTCCACATTCTGCCACCGCCAGCCTGAACCTTGGATGAAGAAAAGAATCGGAAAACTTTCAGATTCAATCATTTCCTCAGCGACAAAGGATGGCTGCAAAAAACGGATATGCAGTCCTCGATCAGCGGTTCGGGCATATTCCCGCTGCGGCAAGGCGTGCACGCTTCGCTGACGCGGATCAATTTCAATTTCCGTTCCATGAGGCGCTGTTAAGTCACTGGCTTGGAATTCTTCATAAGTGTAAGATTTAACTTCCATGGTTGTAAACTTGACGGATCTTATTTCATTTGGTTTCTGATCCGTCGTTTCTCCTTTGCTTTATTATATCGCGATCTTCCCGCAAGCGAAAAGAAAACCCGCCAGGGGAAGGCGGGTTCTCTTCGGCAATCAAGGAGGGGAGCCTTGGTCGCCTGATAATTATTAAGGTTGAGAGGGGAAAAACATCTTGTCCTCAAGGGATTTTCTGTTTGGTCTTATCCTTTGGACAATTGTATTATAAGAAAACATTATGGGAAAAATATGTCATTGAAATGTGAACTTCAACAAATTTTAAAAAATCATCCGAAATCCGAAAATAACTGCCTTCAATGAATCAGCGAACTCCCTTCTTTGGCATATCTCGCCTCCCTGCCGCAATGGACATCTGCATTGAACAGCCAGAAAAAAAACCGCAAGAGGGAAAGTTGCGGTTTCTCATGGGAGAAAGGAATCGGGGGATTTCCTTTCGTACTTATTATGAACAGAGAAGATCAATTTTAAATTAATAAAGAAAGGAAAATTTTAGAAATGAAGAAATGTTTTACGATCTTCTCTGTTTACATGATTAGTATATCCAAATTCTGTGTGCTGTTCATGGAAGCATCGTGAACTTTTTGTGAAATATCATGAGTCAGAAGTTTTGTGCAAATTACGAACAGATACAGGATCAGAGTTTATCAATTCCATAACGAATTAAATAAATCTCCTGCAGCTAATTCGGATGGATCTACATGCATTCCTAAAAATAAACAACTCCTGTGGGGGGGAGCAGAAGTTGTTTTGTAGGACACATTTTTTAGAAGAGGGAAATTTTAAATTATGATTCAGGGTTTTTGGAAAGTTCTTTTGCTGCAGCTGTACTGCTGGGAAATGGTACACCTCCTTTCTTGATGATGCTATTATAGGAAATCGTCTTGAACATCACGTGCCTTTTTCGTGAAAAGTCCGTGAGGAATCATTAAGGAAAGCGAACGGAAATCCGACCTTTTCGTAAGAATTTGCGATCGCAAAAAAAACTGCACCGGGGAAAGTGCAGCTTCTTTCACCCTTGAAATCAGGGGAGGGATTTCACAGGGTTAAGGTTATTATTTTTAAGAGAAGAGGGAAAACTTATTTTATTTCTATTTTGAGAAGAGGAAAATATAATTACTTCAATGCTGAGCTTGGATGCCTCCTTTCTTGTTACTTGTATTATAGGAAAAAATTATGGGATTAGAATGGTTTTTCCGTGATCGTTCCGTGATGATTCATTACAACTTTTTAACAAATTTCTGTGGAAATTCTAAAGTTGGCCGATTCCCTTTTTTGATTCTTTTGACCTCTTCATTAAATAATCTCGATTTATTGTAATCAAGTCGTGTATGTTTCAGTATTTAATTACATCCACCCAGATCATACCATGATCAAGTTTGAATTCTTTTAAGATCAACTGTCTTAAATTTTCAGCCAACAGAGCATGATCTTCCCTCTTAAGATTATTCAAGCGATTGTTTATGATCCGGTCTACCTTTTCTATTAAATCAGAGACCTGCTGAAGCTGCTGCGTATTTTCTTCCTGATCATAAAATTTGTAATAAGCTTGTGCCGCTATTCTTGCTTCATCATTTTTGCAAATTGAACTAATTGGCTGATAGAAGCCAATGCCAAATCCATAAATCTTAAATCCATCTGCCGTAGTCAATATATAACTGGGTCCTTCCTCAATTTTTATAAGTTCCATGATTTCTTTATAACTCATGGTTTGCAGTTCTTCCCATGTCAAATCCAACGATATATCAATGGCAAGCTGATTTTCATCAATTCTGACTGCGTCTATGGAAATTTGCCGAACACTAAATAATGTGTCTTCAGTCAACTCTGCGAATAACTGTTTTATAAAACTTAAGCTTGCCTCTTGATCATTTTTATAAAGAAAAGCCTGAAACTGTTCATCGGAAAGTTCATTAAAATAGTTGTTGATTTCCTCATTGAATATTGAATGCAATTGACTGCATTGCTCAAAAGTAATTCGGTCGTTATCTCCATCCAGAATATAGGCAATCGTAATTATACGATTTTGATTAATATTGGAATCCCAAATCTTAGATGAAATTGTAGAAACTTGAGGTAAAACAATCTGCTGAATCATATTAGGATAAGCCATAAGGCTGTCTAAAGCAAATCCTTCAGCTCGGATTACTTCAACTTGTTTTTTCATTTTTTCTCGGAATTGATTCAAGGTTAAGTTTTTATTTTCAGAAATAAACATTTCTTCAAATTCCGATTGTTTTTGATAGCCTTTCAGCGTATCCGCATTTACATAGATCATTTGATTTTCAGCTCTTGCATTAGCCAGAGGTGCAGCCAAAAAATTGCGGATTTCCTTTTCTTTTATCACACAGCCTGTCATCATCACCAGCGCAGCTGCAATCAAGACTTTTTCCCAGTTCAGTTTAAAATAATTCTGATTCATGATTAATGTTAAACGTTCCTGAATTTGCTTCGGCCTTAATCCAAAACCAGTGGACAATAGTGGGAGCTGTCCTTTGCCACGGGCCTGTTTGATCAACAAACTGCCGTACTGATGTCTTTCTTCCAACGAACAGTTTTTGATTACAGCTTCATCGCAGGCTTGTTCACAATATTGATTCAAATGTATTTCCAGCAAATAAACGACGGGATTAAACCAATAGATAACCCGAGTGATCAGACATAACAACCGCACCCAGCAATCGTTTTGACGAATGTGGATTAATTCATGCGTGAGAATTAGTGACAGTTCCTCAGGCTCCCATTTTTGATCGGGTAATATGATTGTTGGACGGATCAGCCCCATAGCGCATGGCGTTGCCGTATGCCGGCAGATCACTAAGCGGAGCTTTCTTTTGAGCTTCAGCTTGATCTGAAGCTGCCGCAGTAATTCCATCGATGACGCCTCTGCTGGTTTTGACCAGCGCTGGATCATCTTCAGGCTCTGGTGATTGCCTATCAGATAGATCGCCAATGCGGCCGCAGCTCCGCCTAACCACAGCAAAGTGATGATCTGATTTCCATTCACATTCAAACGTGGTGAACTGAAGCTAAAGGAACTGGCGGCGACAGAAGAGACTGGCGCATCAGACGATTCTATCCAGATTTCCGCCAAAGGCAGCGCCTTGATTGGCTCCGTAATCACCGGAGAAACAGGCAGTTGAATTTGAACGGGAATCAACAAACCCAGAAGCAAAATAATACAAATCCAATAAGCCGTGCGAGAGGATTGCCGAGAGGAACGACGAAGTGCGAACAAAATTATCAGAGTTAACAAGGAATGCGGCAGACAATGCCGAAATAACAGTTCTGTCAGCCTCATCCATCGGTCTTCCGTTTCGTGTCCAGCCAAGCCTGCATTTGATCTAATTCCTCATCTTTTAACACTTCGCCATCATAAAAAGCATTCATTAGGCTGATCCAGCTGCGCTGAGAATAGCGCTGACGGAAATCCTGACTTTCAAATTGAAGATATTCATCTTCTGTGATCAATGGATAATACGTTCTTTCCTTACCCTTTTTCTCAGTAGACAAATAACCGCGCTCAACCAGTCGGGATAGTAAAGAAGACAGTGTCGGAACCTTCCATTCCTTTGTTTGTCTAAGCTCTTCCATCAGCATGGAGCTTGTCAGCGGCGGTTCTTTTTCCCAAACAACTTTCATGATCTCAAATTCTGCTTCGGGGAGTTTGCGCAGTAATTTCATTATATCCCTTCTTTCTATCCATATTTTACATTTGTCTAAAATTATTGTCAACATAATTTTAGACAAATGCCTAAAATAGATGAAATTCAGATGTCAAGATTGTATATAGGATCATCTTGAAAACAGAAAAAAACTGCACCGGGGAAAGTGCAGCTTCTTTCACCCTTGAAATCAGGGGAGGGATTTCACAGGGTTAAGGTTATTATTTTTAAGAGAAGAGGGAAAACTTATTTTATTTCTATTTTGAGAAGAGGAAAATATAATTACTTCAATACTGAGCTTGGATGCCTCCTTTCTTGTTGCTTGTATTATAGGAAAAAATTATGGGATAAGAATGGTTTTTCCGTGATCATTCCGTGATGATTCATTACAACTTTTTAACGATTTTCTGTGGAAATTCTAAAGAACGCCTAGATTCAGAAAAACATCAAAAAAAATCGCTAAAAACAAGAAAAACGCTCCCCTTTTTCAGGAAAGCGTCATTCTGTGTCATCTTGAAGATAGAATAATTTACTGCGGCTGCTTGCCGATATAAGCCAGGATGCCGCCGTCAACATACAGGATATGACCGTTGACGAAATCCGAAGCATCCGAAGCCAGGAAGACAGCAGGTCCCATCAGATCTTCCGGCTTGCCCCAACGTGCAGCCGGTGTTTTCGAGATGATGAAGCTGTTGAATGGATGGCCGTCAACCCGCAGCGGAGCTGTCTGCGGTGTTTCAATGTAGCCCGGGCCGATGCCGTTGCACTGGATGTTGTATTCGCCGTATTCCGAAGCGATGTTCTTCGTCAGCATTTTTAAGCCGCCCTTCGCTGCAGCATATGCGGAAACCGTTTCGCGGCCCAGCTCGCTCATCATTGAACAGATGTTAATGATCTTGCCATGACCTTTCTTGATCATTCCCGGAATGACTGCTTTTGATACGATAAACGGACCGTTTAAGTCAATGTCGATGACCTTGCGGAAATCCGCAGCCGCCATTTCCAGCATTGGAATACGCTTGATGATGCCGGCATTGTTGACCAGTATGTCGATGACGCCGACTTCTGCTTCAATCTTCTTAACCAGCTCATTGACAGCCGCTTCATCGGTAACGTCGCAGACATAGCCATGAGCGGCGATGCCTTCTTCCTGATAAGCAGCCAAGCCCTTGTCTACTAATTCCTGATTGATATCGTTAAAGACGATCGTTGCGCCGGCAGCTGCAAAGCCGCGGGCGATATTGAAGCCGATGCCGTAAGAAGCGCCGGTGATCAGAGCAATCTTGCCCTGCAGAGAAAAACTGTTCATAAAATTTTCCATATTTTTATTCCTCCTGTTTTTTCGTTGACTTATTTTTTTGATCTTCTGAATCAGCGCAGCTGCGTTGTTTCGATGTTGTCCATATCATCAAAAGCCTTGTTTTCGCCGCCCATGGCCCAGATGAACGCATAGTTGCTTGTACCGCAGCCGCTGTGGATGCTCCAGGACGGAGAAATGACTGCCTGTTCGTTCTGCATGACGATATGCCGGGTTTCCTTGCCTTCGCCCATCATGTGGAAGACGACATTTTCCTGCGGAATATCGAAATAGAAATAAACTTCCATCCGGCGCTCATGCGTATGTGCCGGCATTGTGTTCCAGACACTGCCTTCTTCCAGACGAGTCAGACCCATCGACAGCTGGCAGGTTTCCAGCACATCCGGATGAATAAACTGATTAATCGTTCTGGCATTGGAAGTTTTCAGATCGCCCATCGGACGTTTGTTTGCATCCTGGATTGAAATGAAGGTTGTTTTGCATGGCTTATGCGCCGGGGCGCTGACCATATAGAATTTGGCCGGATGAGCGGCATCATCACTGGCAAAAGTGACCTCTTTTGTTCCCATCGTGATATACAGGCAGTCCTCATGCCCCATTTTGTATGTGACGCCGTCGGCTGTGATTGTACCTGGTTCACCGATGTTGAAGATTCCGATTTCCCGGCGTTCCAGGAAATAATGTGTGCCGAAGTTTTTCCAGCAGTCAATGCCCTTATCAATCGAAACTGTTTCATTGACCGGCATGCAGCCCAAGGTTACCATCCGATCGACATGCGAATAAACCGCTGTGACTTCATCGGCTGCAAACAGATCCGTAATCAGAAACTCATCCCGAATTTCATTCGTGGTATAACGCTTGAAGTCCCGCTGGTTAGCAGAATAACGAATATCCATTGTTACGTCCTCCTTTTTCTTTCTGTCCCTATCATAACGCATTTCCTTCAACTTGTATACAAGTTTCTTCTATTTTTTCTCATCTTTTTCATATCTGGCTAAAACATCCCTGAAAATCATCTTGATTTCATCCCGGACTTCAGCTGGTTCCAGAATTTCCAAATACTTCGCATACTGCATTGCCAGATAGATAATCCCTTCCCGGCTGCCTTTCACCCGTGTGATAAAGTGTTCCTCATCTTTTATGACAATGCTGATTTCCTCGCCAAACTGATCAACAATATCGTCTAAGATGCGCTTATGGCACAGCAGCATGAAATCCAGAACTTCCCCGCCGAACATGTGGATTTTAGTTTTGGCATATTCATACGGATCATCGATCTGTTCCAACCGCATTTCATATCGTTCGCCTTTTAGAATATTCCGGATTTTATCCACACGGTAGTGACTGAAATTCTGATATTTTTCATGACGTGCTACCAAATAAGTTTTCTCATTCTCATAAACCAGATAAACCGGCTGTACGACATACGGATGATCACGGCGGGGTACTAACTGCAGTTTCTCATTATACTGAACATAATCAAAGGTAACCGTACGTTTTTCCTCAATCGCTTCCAATAAAATCTGCAGACTTAAAAAGAAATCTTGATTGTCTTTTTTGCGCAGATTATCAACATAAATTCTTTGATGATATTTCTGCCCAACATATTTGCTCTGCGTCATCAGAAGTTTTTTAATCAAAGCATTGGAATGATAGCGCGGAATAAAATTTGATGCATGAACGGCAGAACACAAAAGCATGATTTCTGATTCTTCAAAATCGCGTTCATTCAGATAATATCCCTGACCGTTTTCCTGATACGTACTGATATCATAACCAAAATCAATCAACATTTGAATGTTGGCATACAATGTCCGTCGATCAATCGTGCATTGATCCTGCCGTGACATTTTCTCCAAAATCGCTGAGGCACTTAAGGGATGCTGCGCGTCGCTTTCTGTCTTTAATATTTGTAAAAGACTCAGGATGCTTACTTTTTTATCTGCCATGTTGTTCACCTCTGATTCCATTATAAAGGTGTCAGTTTTTTTGTACATCCTAATCGCTATAATTAACTCAAAACAAGGAGGGATTTCCATGATTCAGTTCATTTTTGCCGCTGTTGTCAGGATGAAATCCGGACAATCGGTCTTAAGCTTGGATAACAGACAAATAAAATCAACGAGGTCAGATAGAAATGTCTTTGGAATCAAAGCGAACTAGAATGAAATCCGGATTTCTCTTTATTTGTACTGTTATCCGAAGCTTATTTCACAACCACTCATCATTCAGAAAAAAAACTGAACTTTCCTCTCAACCTTTGTCCCCAACTCCTCTTGTGCGAACTGGGATAGCAACGCTTCCTTTCCCCGTCAAACCCGGCGATTTAGTGTGGTGTTTGATGCCCTTGAGTGAAAAGGAGCTGAAAACAGTTCCGGAAGGGCATCGAATTAGGCCTTACTGGATCGCACAAGTCAAAAACAATCACGTCATGGGTTTTTATTGTTCTTCCAAACCGATCAAACAATGTGCAGAAAACTCCATTTTTGTGATTCCTGGTGAGGTTACAGGTCTTTGCCGCTCTTATGTAGATTTGCGTCAGCTTCATCCGATTCCGTTTGATTATCTGCTGGAATCAATCTGCTTTATTCCTGAACCAATTCAAAATCAAGCCAACAAATGGATGTTTTTGCAGCATCGTAAAGATTCAAAAAGACAAGATCAGATTTTTCCTGTCCCACTGATGCCCTATCCTGGTGATATCCTAAAAAATAAGGGCGTTGTCTTGCGTTGTGATGAGCAATTTTATACTGCTATTAAAATGGCCGCGAATCAAAACCTAACGGGCGGCATTAAAACAAGAAATCAGTATCTTTCCTTAATTCATCAACCCATTCATAGTTATTTCACGGCCAGTTTTAAGGCTGACGAACTTGTCGGTTTGGCTGATTCCAGCACTGTATTCCGATTGGAAAAAAATCATTCGAAGCAGAAAAAACAAGCCAAGGATAAAGAAAAAATGTACCAAATGCAGCCTTCCCGCTTTCGCTGCGGTGAAATATTAAAGGACTTGTATGATCAGGAATATGTTTTTCTCTTTGCCGCCAATTCCCACTATTATGGTTACCCCTTAGATGATTTCATTCCGATCCAGCTGACTTGCCTCAGCAAAAAACTTTCATCTTCGTTCATGCATTTGCCCTTAGAAGATCTAATGACAGATCTGCAGTCTTTAAGCGAGCATTTGGAAAAAACGCCGTTTATAGCGATTCTGAAGCATCTTCAGAAAAAGCTTTATTCCCAACCTGAGCCATGTCGTTGCCTGCTTCATGGCTAAACTTGATCTCTCCATGAAGTATACCCTGATCCTACATATTGATTCAAAAAGACGAGGCTGGTAAATTTTTTGTCCAGGCTGTTTGTTATACTATGCTCATAAATAAGGAGGCATATCTATGAATTACATTACGATTGTTGGAGTCCATCAATTTTTTGGTACTGAACTCTTTAAGGTGGGTCAGACGCTTTACGGTATAAAAGAGCCGGATAACGTATTTGACAGCGAAGCGATCAAGGTTGTAACGGAAAGTGATATTCCCTGCGGCTACATTGCCAACAGCATTCATACTGTGGCAAAAGGCTGCCATTCAGCAGGACGGATTTATGATACCTTCGATGATCGTTGTTCGATGAAGGTTCTGTTTATCGTGAAAGACGTGGTGATTGCCGAGCTTCTGCCCCAAGAATAAGGCTTTCCTCGGCCAGTCTGTCACGATTCAACGTTCCTTGCACAACGCCGATCCTTCCTGCCCAGTGTTTTAAAACAAACGAAAAAGGCAGAGATCCATTGAAGAATTCTGCCTGTTCGATGAAAGAGAGGTTGTCTAATTTTCTTCTTTCAGCGTTTCAATAATACTTTCCCTGCGGATTTTATGCGTAGCATAATTCATCATCGCCATCACCATCAGGATTAAAATTAAGCTTCCGCCTAAAATCATCATCCAAGGCATATCGAAGGAAAACAGGAAACTGCCTGACATCAGATTGTAATGCAGCAAATGAATCAGAACGACACTGATCGGAATGCCGATCACGGCCGCAGCCAAACCGTAGAAGATACTTTCCAGACGGATCATTCGATTGAATTGTTTTTCCGCCATGCCCACCGACCGCAGCATTGCAAATTCTTTCCGCCGCAGTTCCATATTTGTGGAAATCGTATTGATCACATTGACCAGACAGACTAAACAAATCAAGGTGATAAAACCGTAAACAAAGATGGAAACAACGATCAGCAAGGTTTTTTCATCCTTCTGATTCTGAACCGGACTGTGATAGCTGAAGCTGTGCGTCAAATTCTGTTTGCCAATTTCGTCGATCTGCTTCACCATCGCCTCCTGCTGGCCTTTCTTTGCCCGCAGGTACAGCTTGTCATTGTAGGTTCGCGAACCCTCGGCCTCCCTGAGAATGACTTCTAAATCCGAAGCCGGAATCAGAATGGAAAGCTGCCCGCTGTATTGGATATCCTGGGAATACAAATCCATCTGTGCTGCCAAAGCTAACGGCTTCACGGTCAGGACTTCCCCAGCGTCGCCGATATGCAGGGTGAGTTCATCCGGCAGGGTATTAAAATAAGGAATATCGAAATAACGGCGCTGACCGTTTTCGCTGATTTCTGAGCGGTAACGATTTAATACAATGCCATGCAGCATCTCCTTGGAAGAAGAATGCATCGCTGCGGCTTCAACATGATTTTCAGCCAGAATCTGAGCGTAGGTTTGATCATCCAGTGCAAACAAGATCACAGGATAAGGATCATTGATTGTATCCCAGGCTGAATCCAGCGGCAAGTTTGCAGTGTCCATTACAGCATAGGTGATCGTAATCCGCTGGGCGCTGGCCACTGAATCCAGCTGACGAATCTCTTCAAAGCTGTCTTTCTGCTCAATCAGTGACCGCGATGAATAATCAGTGACCCAGGCATCGGAGAGTTCGTCCTGATAGGTCAGGCCGACGGCCTGAATCATCATCGTTAAGATGGACGATACCGACGTAAACAAGATCAGACTGACCGCCAGCGACAAAATCGTCGACCAAGCCTTACGGCCGCTGCGCTGGATATTTTTTAAAGCCAGTTCACCTTCCAGACCGATAACTTTTCGTACGCCTCGGCCTAACCAAAGATGATGGCGCTTAAGCTTGATGTCCTGGGACTGCCGAATTGCCTGAATCGGCGTCATTCGGGCTGCTCTTAAAGCTGGCAGCCAGCAGGACAATAAAATCATGACTACGGAACAAACGACGGTTAATCCCACAGCAGACAAGGAAATCACCGGTTCCAGCGGAACGTCCGCTGAGATAAAATTCATTGACTGCAGCATCGGATTGACAATTTTTAACGTCACAGCCATTCCGCACCAGCCCGCAAAAAGTCCAATTGGAACTGCGATCAGGGCAATCATGAGACCTTCCTGAACGACGCACCAGAATTTCTGCCGGGCTGTCGCACCGATGCTGGCCAATAACCCGAACTGCCGGCTGCGTTCTGCCAGCGAGATCGCAAAGGCATTGTAAATCAGAAAGATCGATCCGGTCAGAATAATGATTAAGGTCAAAGTAGCAGCTGAGGCGACCATGAAAAAGTAGGTATTATCCCAGAAGGGACCACTGAACCGCAGCACATTTTCATTCACAGCGAAATTCGGATACAGCTTGGATTCCAGCTGCGGAAAATTCTTCTGCGGTGCCTGACTGGCGTTTTTAAACTTCAGATAAAAAACGGGATTTTCTAATGCTGTAGTCTCCGCTTGCTTTGTGAAGGCCGTATAGCCCGGCGCCCATCGGTATTCCAGCTCAGACCGTTTCATCACGCCGACGACTGTATAGCTGCGTTCCGTTGTTTTCACGATCATTTCCGGTTGTTCAGGATCAAAGGGATTACTTTGATTTAGCGGATGATCCGGGTCTTCACTCAGGATTCGTTCCCCCAGCTGCAGTGTTACAGTCTGACCCAGCTGAAATTCTACGCCGCCGTTATAACCGACATGTTCCGGTATTAAAAGTTCGTTTTCATTTTCCGGCAGCCGTCCGGTGATCAGCTGAATTCCCAAGTTTGCAAACCCTTCCTCATCCAAGGCTCTCACAAACCAATAAGGCTTGAATTCATTCTGACCTCCGACTAATTCTGCATAACCCAAATCATCAGCCGAAAACAGCTCAGCCACCCGATTATCCGTCTTAATCAGCTCGATTTCCTGCGGACTCAACTCACTGTATGCCAACTCCCAATCGCCGGTTTCAAAGATTGCCTTGCGCTTAAGATAATCGAGAAAGGAAGTCGAAAACACGCTGACCGCCGTGATCATGGCGACAGAAATAATAATTCCCATGCAGGTGAACAGCGTTCGGCGGCGATTCACCCGCAGTGTTTGGCGAGTATATCGACGTAAAATATTCATTTTCGCAGCACCTCATCGGAAACGATCTGCCCATCTTCAATCGTGATGATCCGATCTGCCTGCAGCGCAATATTTTCATCATGCGTGATCACAATGCAGGTTTGATTGCGTTGTTTATTGGAAAAGCGCAGCAGCGTCATAATTTCCTGAGTATTACGGCTGTCCAGATTTCCGGTCGGTTCATCCGCCAGCAGAATCGCGGGATGATGAATCAACGCACGACCGATAGATACGCGCTGCTGCTGACCGCCGGATAACTGATTCGGCAGCAAATGCCGCTGCTTCGTCAATCCCAGCTGCTTGAGCAATTCATCGACGGTTTCCTTATCGACTTTCCGGCCATCCAGAAGCAAGGGCAGCGTAATGTTTTCCTCCACTGTCAAAACGGGAATCAGATTATAAAACTGATAAATGAGCCCAACCTGACGGCGGCGGAAGACCGCAAGCTTCTCTTCCTTCAATGCTGTGATTTCCGTTCCATCAACGATAATCTGACCTTGGCTGGGACGATCAACGCCGCCTAAAAGATGCATCAGCGTGGACTTCCCGGAGCCGGAAGGCCCGACAATCGCTACGAACTCCCCCTTATTGACTGTGAAACTGACATGATCCAGAGCTTTGACCTGCAGCGCGCCGCTGCCGTAGATCCGGCTGCAGTCACGGACATTTAAAATTTCCATCGTTGTTTTCCTCCTGTTGTGTTTACAGTATAACCTCACGGCATGACTGCCTTATGAAATCATGAGTGACAGGTTCGTCATTTTTTTCAGACAATCTGATGCACAAAACGAATGACAAACCGCGATCCCCTTCCCGGCTGACTGAACACCTGCAGCGTCCCCGATTGTGCTGTAATGATTTGATAGGACATCGCCAAGCCGATGCCCACGCTGTCCGGCTTCGCGTTTCTGCCGCGGTAAAACCGTTCAAATAAATGCGGCAGGTCGGCAGGATCAATGCCTTCGCCATTATCCTCAATCACAATTTCATCAACGAGGGCGTTGTGCATGCACATGATCCGCACCTGACCTTGCTGGGCATGTTCAGCACAGTTGCGCAGGATATTCCCCAAGGCTTCAGCCGTCCAGTTTTCATCCAATGTCAGCGTGAAATCCGCAGGACAATCCAGTACCGTTTCTACGCCATAGCGCACCATCTCCGCCTCTGCCTGAGAAAGTGACCTATTGATTAAAGAACGCACCGTCGTCGGCTGCGGCATAAACTGAACGGCCCGAGCTTCCAGCTTGGCCATTTTTAACAAAGACTGAATCAGCCAGCGCATCCGCGTCAGCTGAGCGGCGATCAAACGCAGAAATTCCTGCCGCTGCGCCTGTTCCATCTGCGGCTGCTGCATCAGATCGACCATCATCATCATCGAGGTCAGCGGTGTTTTCAGCTGATGGGAAATATCGCTCAATGAATCGGATAACAGCTGCTGCTGAACCTGCAGCTGTTCCGCACTTTCTCTCAGCTGCACCGTAACCTTATAAATTTCACTGTGCAGGATGCTGAGTTCGCCTTCTTCATAATCCTGAGGATTCATCTGATATCGGCCTTCCCGCACCTTGCGCATCTGATCATTCAGCTGCCGCAGCCGATGATATCGCCAGGCAGTAAACAGCCCAAACGCACACAGCAGCATCAGCGCTTCGCTGACGCACAGCACAAGCATTTCAGTGGAAGCCGCGCCGGCGATCAGAAAAAAGGGCAGGCACAACCCCAGACAGCCTGCATAAAACAGAACGATTTCTTTATTTCGCATCATTTATTCCCCCATTTTATAGCCTAATCCGCGGATGGTTCGAATCAGCTGCGGATGCGTCGGATCTTCCTCCAATTTTTCCCGAAGCCGTTTGATATAAACTGTCAGCGTATTGTCATTGACATATTCCCCGCCTAAATCCCAGATCGCTTCAAACAGCTGATCCCGCGTCATCACCTGATTGCGGTGGGTGGCTAGGATCAGCAGCAGCCGATATTCCATTCCGGTAAGGAAAATTTCCTGATTGTTTTTAAATACTCTGGCAGCGATGGTATTGATACTCAGATTTTGATAATTGATCGTGGTTTCCGCCTGTTTTTTTCCAGACCGGCGCAGAACTGAGTTCATGCGGGAAATCAGCTCGCGGACCCGAAAGGGTTTCGTAATGTAGTCATCCGCTCCCAAATCCAGCCCCATGACAATGTTCACTTCATCGTCGCAGGCAGTCAGAAAAATAACCGGAATTTCTTTTAAGCGGGAATCTTCACGCATCCGCTTGCAGATCTCATACCCGCTGCCATCCGGCAGCGTTACATCCAACAAGACAAGATCAAAGTTTTCCTGTTCGATCAGCTCCAAACCCTGAGCTTTGGTCATTGCTGTCATGACCTGATAGCCTTCCTGACTCAGCGTGTATTGCAGCGCGGTTAAAATCGCATTGTCATCTTCTACGCAGCATATTTTATTCATCTTTATCACCTGGTTTTATTATAACCGATCTCTGCAGTCTGCACATGACGAGTTCGTCACATTGAAACTGACAAATTCATGACAATGACGGGAAGACGATTGTTGTAGACTCAAAATTCAACTATAATTAAAATAACAACGAAGCTGACAAAGCGCGGATTTATGAAAGAAGGGAAACCCATGTCAAAATGGAAGAAAGGTTTAAGCAGCTGGCCATGTTCAGTTATTTTGATCACCGCCGTGCTGAGTCTGCTGATCTTTTTGCCTCTCATCCGAAATCTCCGTCAGATTCTGATGGCTTCTTCCTCCATCAAGCCGATACATTTCTGGCAGATGGAAATTCAGAATAGCCAAAAGAAAAAAACCGAAATTCTTTTTCAGCCATATACCTTTGAGGATCAGACCTTATTTCAGGCCATCAGCGAACGCAGCTGTCTGCTTGTCTCCATTAACGATCAGGCATTTCAGGTCATCCTGCCCAATCAGTCTTTGACTTTGCACGAAAACGATCAGCTGCATTTTCTCTGGTTAGTTGATCCGGAACTGATTTCTCATTTCAAGTTAAAGGTCGCTGCGGATCAAACCTGGCTCTACTCCGATGGACAGCTGCAGGAGGTGAAATAAACGATGAATAAGAAACGACTGATTTTCAATATTTCTCTGATTTTGCTTTTGGTCGCTGTACTGTTTCTGAATTTTAGTTTCAGGATTCCAGCCCGGCATTTCAGCAGCGCTGTCCTTAACCAATGGGAAACACGGTTTGCCAGAGGTGGTCAATTTGGCGATGAGCTTACCGCGGCGATTGAAAAAGCTGTGAAGCAGCAGGATCTGCCGCAAGCCTGGCAGTTGAGTCAATACTATGCCTTTGTTTATACCAAACCGGAGATAGAAAAAGATAAGCTGTGCTGGACAGAAATGGATAATGCCGCTACTGCTCAAAAAAAGCGATATTGCGGTCGATTAACGCCATAGGCTTCCATGCTCCTTCAGCCTTATGATGTTTGTTTCAAAACAGGCTGCAGTCTGATCCAGCAGCTAAGTGAATATCAATGAATCCAAGGAGGACTATGATTTGATTACTTTTCAATCCGCGCAAGAAGATGAAATTGAACTGATTTACCAGCTTTATCGACGCTGTGCCAATACAAGCCGAGGCAGTTGGGATGACGAATATCCTACTTTGGAGTTTGTGAAACAGGATTATGCGCAGCAGGGTTTAATGACGCTGAAAAATGAACGCAATGAAATCATTGCTGCCGGAGCTATTACCTCAGCGGAAGAACTGAAGGATCTGACGCGCAGTACGGAGCTGCATCAACTGTTGGAATTAAGCCGGCTTGGCGTTGATCCGAAGTATCAGGGGCAGGGGTATGGCAGACTTTTGCTGCACAATTTAATGGAAGAAGTACGTCGGCGCCATGCCGATGGGATTCAGTTGTTAGCTGCCAGTGCGAATATCCCAGCTTTATCTTTATACCGCCACGCCGGCTTTGAAGAAAGAGGCAGCTTTTTGATGTATGGGATCGATTTTATCCTGCTGGAGAAACGATTTTGAATTTCTGCCAGAATTGACTTTCAATATCAAAAAATTCAAATTGATAAAAGAACGCAAAAAGGAAGCAAACCCATGATCGGATCACCCAGAGGATCCAACGGTTGCTTCCTTTATTTATTTCATTATATTATTCAATGGATTCTACTTTCGGAATCCATCTTTCATTAGAAAAAGCTGAACTTTTCTGATTTTGAGTTCAGTATCAAGTTCAGCTTCGATCCGTTCTTACTTCTTTAAATTGACTGTTGCTTTGACGATGTTTAACAAAATTTCAACCACTTTGTGCATCTCCTGAATGCTGCAGACCTCATAACGGCCATGACAGTTCGCGCCGCCAGTTCCTAAATTCGGACACGGCAGTCCCATAAACGTCAATCGCGCTCCATCAGTTCCGCCGCGAACCTTTTCCACCCAAGGCTGAAGTCCGGCTTCAGTGATCGCCTGTTTTGCCAGATCCACAATCCATTTCTGATCTTTCAAAATTTCCTTCATGTTGCGATAGGATTCCTTAATCTCAACCTGGACCAACGGCTGTCCGTACTTCTGATTCATATATTCCCCAGCCGCTTTCATCATCGCCATCTGTGCCTCAAACTGAGCACTGTCATGATTGCGGATGATGTATTCCATAACGGCCTGTTCAACATTGCCCTGCATATTGTTCAGATGGTTAAAGCCTTCTGTTCCTTCGGTATACTCTGGACGGTTAAAGACCGGCAGCATCGCATGGAATTCCATTGCGACATTCAGCGCGTTGATCATTTTATGCTTTGCGCTGCCCGGGTGAATGGAAAAGCCCTGAACTGTAATTTTAGCACTGGCGGCATTGAAGGTTTCATCGCTGATCGCTTCCATCTCCCCGCCGTCAACGGTAAATGCAAAATCCGCATGGAAATTTTCTACATCGAACAAATCGGCGCCCCGTCCGATTTCTTCATCCGGAGTGAAGCCAATCCGAATTTCACCATGCTTGATCTCCGGATGGCTCAATAAAGTTTCCGCCATTGTCAGAATATCCGCAATGCCTGCTTTGTCATCCGCTCCCAATAAAGTATTCCCGTCTGTGACAATCAAATCCTGTCCGACATACCGCTGCATGTTCGGAAAATCACTGACCTTTAATGTAATCTGATCGTTGAGCTGAATATCCTTTCCGTCATAGTTGGAAACAATCCGCGGGTTGACGCCTTCTCCGCAGAAATCCGGCGCTGTATCCATATGGGCGATAAAGCCGACCGTCGGCACTTCAAAATCAAGATTGGATGGAATCCTGCCGTATAAATAACCGCGGTCTTCGCGGACTTCCTGAATGCCCATCTGTTCCATCTCTGCTTTGAGCACCTTTAAAAGATCCAGCTGACAGGCAGAGCTGGGAACCGTCGGACTTTCCGGATCGGATACCGTGTTGATTTTCGCATAGCGAATTAAACGTTCTTCTGGGGTCATATTTTATTCCTCTTTTCTTCCCATTGCAGGCTTTCAATCATCATATCAAAGAATTCAGCGTCAAACGACGAATCACCTGGGCTGCAGGCATAAAATCCGGCCTGGACGACGCCCTCGTTCAGCGGCAGCGCAAATTCCCGCAGCCATTTGAACTTCAGACCGTTAAACGAAAATTCGATGCGGAACTCATTCTGCCATCGATGCAGCCGCAGGCTCAAGGTATGGATGCCGCTGGAAATCGGCATCCCAGCCCAATCCGAAAATCCGCCGTAAGTGACAGTCGAACAGACGGATGACGTCTGTTCATCGCGATATTCAATTCCCGCCTTGCACCAGGTGGAAGGATCGCCCATGACAAAGAGACCCAGCTGATCATAAATTTCATGTAGCTGCGCGCGGATTGTAACCGTTAATGTAAAATCCTGACGGATTGGCAGCAAAATCGCATGGCCGCTGAATTTCTCCAGCTGCCGTGATCGGTTAAACCAAAAATCAGTTGCCGGTTCCGTACTCAGGATAATTCGATTTTTACCCGTCGTCCATAACGCCGGGCGGTTGATCCAAGTCATCAACGAAGTATCCAGCCGCTTTTTCATAGTTAGCCTTCCTCACCTGCTTTTATTATATCAAATTCCCCGAAGAATAGAATTTTGAAAGTGAAAATAAGATGAAAAGAAAACAAAATTCAGGCATGACAATTGACTTTTTTATTTAAATGGTTAATATTTAATGCATTAATTATTAAACAATTAAGGATTGGAGACTAGCCATGATCTATGAAGCGGATGAGAATGAACTGATGAATCTTGTACGGAGTGTGAACAATCACATGAACCATGTGCTGAATCAATTTTACTCGCCTTACGGACTCACACGGCCTCAGGCGATTGTTCTTTCTGAGATTGAACGCCATGGTCCGGTTACGGTCAGTCTGCTTGCACAGCGGCTGGGCATGACCACAAGCAATCTCTGCCTGATTGCTCAGCGGCTGGAAAAGAGCGGTTTTTTAAAGCGCAACCGGGATCCGGAGGATCAGCGCAGCGTCATCTTAATCAACACGATGAAAAGCCACGAGCTGATCCACCAGGTTCAGGAAAGTGTCAATGAAATGATCCGGCAGCGGCTGGAATACACCGATCCCGAAAATCTGGATAAGATAATGGAGGGACTGCGGTTATTAAACGCTGTCATGATGAAACAGAATCAGGGGGACAAAGCATGCGATTAGGAATAGATATTGGATCCACAACGATCAAATATGTCGTCCTGGACGATGAAGGACGTTGTATTGATCAGGATTACCAGCGCCACAGCTGTCAGATTACGGAAAAGCTGATCGAGGTGCTGCAGAAGGTATCCGCCAAATACAATCAGCCGGCTATGGCGCTGGCGGTTTCCGGCTCCGCTGCAATGGGCTTGCAGGAAAAATGCAGTCTGCCGTTTGTGCAGGAAGTGTATGCAACGCGGATTGCCGCAACCAAGACCCTCAGCGAAGTCGACTGCATCATCGAACTGGGTGGGGAGGATGCGAAAATCCTGTTTCTCAGCGGGGGTTTGGAAGTCCGGATGAATGGTACCTGCGCCGGCGGCACAGGCGCGTTTATCGATCAGATGGCCACGCTGCTGAATCTGAGTGCTGAAGAAATGAACGAGGCGGCCAAACAGGCGGAAAAAATCTATACGATTGCTTCCCGCTGCGGCGTCTTTGCCAAGTCCGATATCCAGCCGCTGATCAATCAGGGCGCAGATAAGGAAGATCTGGCAGCCAGTATTTATCAGGCGGTCGTCAATCAGACGATTCAGGGTCTGGCACAAGGTAGAAAAATTGAAGGCTCAGTTGTGTATTTAGGCGGTCCGCTGACCTTTAACAGCGAACTACGTTCTGCTTTTGACAAGACGCTGAAGCTCACCGGCATCTGCCCGGAAAACAGTCTTTACTACGTCGCGATCGGAACCGCAATGTTAGCAGAACAGCCGGTTTCCTTCGCCGAAGCGATCGGGCAGCTGCAGACGATGGACAGTTCCAGCTTTGTCCGCTCCCTGCCGCCGTTGTTTGCCAGCGAAGAGGAATACCAGCAGTTTTACAACCGGCATCAGCGCAATCAGGTTAGGGTTCATGAACCCAAGGAAATCATTGGCCGCTGTGCTTTAGGCATTGACGCCGGCAGCACAACCGTCAAGATGGTGCTGATCAACCAGCAGGAGGAAATTCTGTATTCGATGTATCAGCCGAACCAGGGCAATGCGCTGCAGCTGGTGCGGGAAGCGTTGATCGAACTGTTTCAGAAAAATCCGCAGATGGAAATTGTCTCCAGCTGCGTTACCGGTTATGGAGAAGATCTGATCCGCAGTGCCTTTGGCGTTGACTTGGGAATTGTTGAAACGATGGCGCATTTCACTGCCAGCCGCAAATATATGCCGGATGTTGATTTCATCATTGACATTGGCGGTCAGGACATCAAATGCTTTAAGATTCACAATGGGACGATTGACAACATTTTCTTAAATGAAGCCTGCTCGAGCGGCTGCGGCAGTTTCCTGCAGACCTTTGCCAACGCGCTGGGCTATGACATTGAGGATTTCTCTCGGCTCGGCCTGTTCGCCAAGCATCCGGTCGATCTGGGCAGCCGCTGTACGGTATTTATGAATTCTTCGGTCAAACAAGCGCAGAAAGACGGCGCTACGATCGATGAAATCTCAGCCGGACTGTCGATCAGCGTTGTTAAAAATGCCTTATACAAAGTCATCCGCACTGCCGATGCGCGGTCTTTGGGCAAGCATATCATCACGCAAGGCGGCACCTTCTACAATGACGCGGTGTTAAGAGCCTTTGAGCAGGAGCTGGATACCGAAGTGATCCGTCCCAACATCGCCGGCCTGATGGGCGCTTACGGCTGTGCGCTGCATGCCCTGCGGCATTGTCCGAACAGCTCTTCCTTATTGACGCTGAAACAACTGGAAGAATTCCACAATGAGATCCGCTATGTTCAATGCGGTCTGTGCAACAACCATTGCCGGCTGACCGTCAACCAGTTCTCCGACGGCCGCCGCTACATTGGCGGCAACCGCTGCGAACGGCCAGTGACCAAGAAAAGCACCGCCCAGGATTTAAATATCTATGCCGTAAAACGCGAGCTATTGGGCCAATATCAGCCGATCCCGGGTTCACGCGGCAAAATCGGCCTGCCTTTGGCGCTGAACATGATGGAACTGCTTCCGTTCTGGTACACCTTCTTCACTGAATTGGGCTTTGAGGTCGTGACCTCCGGGTTTGCTTCGCTGGAAAAATATCAGAAGGCGCAGAATTCGATTCCTTCCGATACGATCTGCTTCCCAGCCAAGCTTGTCCATGCCGCAATTCAAACCTTGCTTGACCAGCAGATTCCGGCCATTTTCTATCCGTGCATGACCTACAACATGCGGGAGAAAAACGCCGACAACAATTATAACTGTCCGGTTGTCGCCTACTATCCAGAGGTCATTGCCGCCAACATGCAGCAGGTAACGGAATGCGATTTCATCTACGATTATGTCGGCATTCACCGCAAAAATGATTTCCCGATCAAGATTCATAAGATTTTAAACCAGCATTTCCGGCTTGGTCTGCGCGAGGTGATCAAGGCCAGCAAGAAAGCGTATGAGGCTTACGACCAGCACCTAGAAACCATTCGTCAGAAAGGTCAGGAAATCATCACCCAGGCTCAGCTGGACGACCGTGAGATCATCGTTTTAGCCGGCCGGCCCTACCATGCGGATCCTTTAGTTTCCCATGATATTGACAAGCTGATCACCAGCTACGGCGCGGCAGTGATCAGTGAAGATGTCATCAACGAGGAAGTCGGCAAGAAGGAATTGGGAGTCTGGAATCAATGGACTTATCATTCCCGGCTGTATGCGGCGGCGCGGTATGTCGCAAAGCAAAAGAAGATGAATCTGGTGCAGTTGGTTTCCTTCGGCTGCGGCGTCGATGCGATTACGACCGATGAAGTGCGGGAAATTCTTGAAGCTCAAGGCAAGATTTACACCCAGATCAAGATTGATGAAATCACCAACCTGGGCGCGGTCAAAATCCGTCTGCGTTCCCTGTTCGCCGCTTTGAAACAGGAGGAAGAAAATCATGACTGACAATAAAGTTCTGTTTACTAAAGACATGCAGAAAGACTACACGATTCTGATTCCGATGATGGCGCCGATTCACTTTCAGCTGCTGCGCAATGTTCTCGTTCACAGCCGGTATAACGTGGAGCTGCTGGAAAACACCGGAGCTTCCGTCGTTGAACAGGGTCTGAAATACGTTCACAACGACACGTGTTATCCGGCACTGTTAGTCATCGGGCAGATGATCGACGCCTTGAAAAGTGGAAAATATGATGTTCACAAAACCGCTCTGATCATCACGCAGACCGGCGGCGGATGTCGGGCAAGCAACTATATTTATCTGCTGCGCAAAGCTTTGAAAAAGGCGGATCTGGGCTTTGTCCCGGTCATTTCATTAAACCTGTCCGGCCTGGATTCCCAACCCGGCTTCAAGCTGAGTCTGTCGATGCTGCAAAAAATGCTGGGCGCTTTGGTCTATGGCGATCTGTTGATGGATTTAAGCAACCAGGTACGGCCGTATGAAGTAAATCATGGCACTGCCGATCAGCTTTGTCAGCATTGGATTGATGATCTGAGCAAGCAGTTTGACCGGCGGCAGGGCTTGTCGATCGGTGATATGAAGCGCAACATGCGGGATATCGTCATGTCCTACGCCGCGATTGAGCGGGAAAAGAAAGATCTGGTCAAGGTCGGCATTGTCGGGGAAATTTATATTAAGTATTCACCGCTGGGCAACAACAACCTGGAAAAATTCCTCGCTGAGCAGGAATGTGAAGTTAAGCTTCCGGGCATGATGGGCTTCATGCTGTACTGTATTTACAATGGTGTTGAAGACGTCAAGCTCTATGGCGGCGGATGGGCTAAAAAGCAGCTCATGGGCTTTGTTTATTCCTTAGTGCTGAAGCTGGAGAAGATGACAATTGATGCGATCCGCACCTATTCTGATTTCGAAGTACCCGGATCTTTCCCGGAAATGAAGGAAGGCGCCGAAAAGATTATCGGTTTGGGCGCCAAGATGGGCGAGGGCTGGCTGCTGACCGGCGAAATGGTGGAGCTGAGCAAGTCCGGCTTTAAAAATATTATCTGCACGCAGCCGTTTGGCTGCCTGCCTAACCACATCGTCGGCAAAGGCATGATCCGCAAGATCCGTGAACAGGATCCCGAATGCAATATCGTGGCGATTGACTATGATCCGAGTGCGACTCAGGTCAATCAGGAAAACCGCATCAAACTGATGCTTTCCATCGCCCGGGAAAACATGAAAAAAGCCGCCGGTGAATCGGCAGCTTAAAAGAACTGATTCGTGTTCAAGAACACGGTTTAGAGACCAGAAGCAAGCCAAGCTTCTGGTTTTTTTTTGGTACTTTTCGTTTTTTCAGAAAGCTTTCCCCGTTTTACACCCCGGAGATTTCTCTTCCTTTAAAATTCTTTTTCCATGTTGACAAGCGCCGCAAATCGCAAATTTCCCGAGTCCGGCGTTTTAACGCTGAATTTCAGCGCTGATATAAATCGGCCAAAATTGCGACACAGGTATCGATTCCCAGCTCACCGCTGTCCAGAGCCAGATGGAAATTTTCCGCCAGCCCCCAGGTTTGTCCTGTGTAAAATTCATAGTAAACCGCCCGGCGTTTATCCTTATCCCGAATCCGCTTGTCAATCGCCACCTCGGTTTCACCATAGACCTCGACAATCCGTTTAGCTCGCTTGTCCTTTTGCGCGTGGATAAAAGCAGTCAGGCAGTCCGCATGGCCTTTTAGAATCACATCCGCGCACCGGCCGACGATAACGCACGATTCCTTTTCCGCCAGATCCAGGATGATCTGACGCTGCAGCTGCCACAGTTGATCCTGGATCGAAGTGCCCATAAACTGACTTTCTGATAAGGCAAAGGCCCAATGACTGCTGTACGGCGAAGCTTCCTGCTGCTTCGCGACCATTTCCGGCGTAAATCCGCTCGCCTCCGCTAATCTTTCAATCAGCTCCTGATCATAACACGGAATCCCCAGCTGGGCTGCCAGCTGTTTCCCTACGGTCCGTCCCCCGCTGCCGAACTGACGGCTGATCGTTACAATTCTGTTGTTTGTCATTTGCAATTTCCTCCTTTTTCGGTTTTAAAGCATTTAAGGTCACGGCGATCACGCCGGCTGAGATCATAAAAGTCAGAGCATCCGAAACCGGCATGGAATACAGGATACCATCCAAGCCAAAGAAAACAGGCAGAAGCAGTGCCAGACCAACGCCGAAGATCAGCTCTCGGATTAATGACAGCAAAGTAGAAATCAACGCTTTTCCCAAGGCCTGAAGATAGATAAATGTTGCTTTGTTCACACAGGCCAACACCATCATGCACAGATAAATCCTAAACGATTTCAAAGCAAACTCCGTATAATAAACACTTTCGCTGGCCGCACCGAAGATAGAAATCAGTGTTTTAGGGAAAACTTCGACCAGCACAAGTGCTAAAGCTCCCAACACGACCTGTCCTGCCAAAAGCCGAAGCAGAATCGTCCGGGCACGGTCCTGTCTTCCCGCACCTCTATTATACCCCACAATTGGAATACAGCCAGCTGCCATTCCAACAGAAATTGAAATTACAATCTGAAAAAACTTCATGACAATCCCTACGACGGCCATTGGAATTTGTGCATACTGCGGCTGACCGAAGATCGGATCCAAGGCTCCATAGCGCTGAATCATATTGTTAATCGCAGCCATAGCCGCAACAAGTGATATCTGCGACAGAAAACTGCAGATGCCTAACGGCAGAAACTGCCGCATTAATCGTCCGCTCAGATGAAAACTTGAACGATTCAGCCTGATCGCTTTCATCCTGCCTAAATAAAGGATCGCCAGCACCGCAGTGATCACCTGACCAATCACCGTCGCAATCGCGGCTCCCCGCATTCCCCAATGAAAGCCGAAGATAAACAGCGGATCCAGAATCAAGTTGACCAGCGCTCCGGCTAATGTAGATATCATTGCGTATTTCGGACTTCCGTCGCTGCGGATTATCGGATTCATAGCCTGACCAAACATGTAAAACGGTACGCCCCAGCAAATCCAGAAAAAATATTCTTGAGCGTAGGCAAAGGTTTCTGCATTGACCCGGCCGCCGAACATCGTCAGGATCGGCGCCTGGAATCCAAAGTAAACGACGGTCAGAAGCAAGCTGACGATCACACTCAGCACGACCGCATTGCCAACAGTGCGGTGAGCGTCTTCCGTTTTCCCGCGTCCCAGGCTGAGGCTGACAAAGGCACAACCGCCATCCCCTATCATCACGGCCAGTGCCAGCGCAACGACGGTCAGCGGAAAGACGACGGTGTTGGCAGCATTGCCGTAAGAGCCCAGATAGCTGGCATTGGCGATGAAAATCTGATCAACAATGTTGTAAAGGGCTGCGACTAACAAAGAGATCACACAGGGAACAGCATATCGGGTCATCAGTTTCCCTATGCTTTCAGTTTCCATAAAGGCGTTAGAACGATTTTCCATTTCATTTCCTCCTTCGACATAAAAAAACGGGCAGCCTTTTGCTGGATTTTAGCGTTCCATGGCTACACGTTTCTTTCAGTCTTCTATTCATAAAACAAAAAAACAACGAGCCGGCAACTGGACTTACGCCTTTCGCGACTCGTTGTGGTGTTATTTTAGCACTTCAAAATAGAAATTTCAAAGTTTTTTTGTCATACAAGCTCTTTTTATTTCTATCGTTTCGCTTCTGCCATCACGCTTTCTGCGCTTTAATTTTCTGGTTCAATTCTTTAAAAAAGCGAATCAGGAAAGGAAAGCAGACAATAAACGTCAGTACATCCGCCAGCGGCTGAGTCAGCTGTACGCCGCGCAGCTGCCAAAACTGCGGAAGAATCCAGATCAAAGGCAGAAAGAATACTCCCTGACGGCAGGCGGAAAGGAACGTGGCTTCAGCCGGCTTGCCGATCGACTGAAACGTCATGTTGGAAATCACACCGAGCGGCTGAATAAACAACGCTAAACACTGAGCCCGCATCGCATAGGTTCCGATTTCCAGCACCTGTGTATCCGCCTTGGTAAACAGCTGAATCACCTGCGGGGCAAAGAGAAAGCCCGCGACGGCCAATAAGCCCATCATCACAAAGCTGACCACAGCCGTAAAGGTAAACGACTGCTTTACCCGCTGATAACAGCCGGCGCCGTAATTAAAGCCCACCACTGGCTGATAACCTTGGCCAAAACCGATCAGAACTGACAGGATCAGCATAAACACTTTACCAACAACGGACATAGCGGCCACCGCAGCATCGCCATATACCGCTGCATTGACATTCAGCATGACTGTTGCAATGCTGGCCAATCCCTGTCGGAAAAACGACGGCAGACCGGTTTTCAGAATCGCTGTTAAGTCCTGAAGCTTCCAGGAGATATTCCGGAAGCTGAGATGAAGCAAACTCTTGTGCATCAGAAAACAGGATAATAAAATCAGAAAGCTGACAATCTGGCTGAGGATCGTCGCAATCGCCGCTCCGGCAATCCCCAGATCAAAGCCGAAGATGAAAAGCGGGTCGAGTACGATATTGAGCAGACCGCCGGTTGTAATGCCAATCATCGCTAAGGTCGCCTTGCCTTCTGAACGCAAAACATTATTCAGCACAAAGGAGGACGACATCACAGCCGCACCCAATAAAATATACTGAGCATAGTCGCGGGCATACGGCAAAATTGTCGGCGTTGCCCCCAGCAAAGCCATCAGCGGATCAATAAAAAGCAAACCGAATACCGTCAATGCCAAACCGAAGGCAATGGCCGCAAAAAAGCCGGTACTGGCGATCTTCTCAGCTTCATCGTGTTTGCGGGCGCCTAACAGCCGGGAAATTAAACTGCCTGAACCGATGCCCAAGGTAAATCCGACAGCCTGAATCAGAGCCATCAGCGAAAAAACAATCCCCACCGCTCCGGTCGCACTGGTTCCCAGCTGCGAAACGAAAAATGTATCCGCCATGTTGTAGATGGATGTAATCAGCATACTGATAATCGTCGGTACGGCCAGCGTTGTAATCAGCCGAGGAATCGGCTGGGTCGTCATCTTCTCGACCTGAGTCAGCGCCGCTTCCCCACTCATGCGGATTCCCGTCCTTCCGAGGTACTTTCACCGCGCAGATTCTCTGTCATGCGCTGGATATATTGGATAAACTGGGCTTTCTCCTCCGCAGTAAACCCCTGCAGCGCGATCTTTTCCACTTCATCATGGATATCGCTCATTTTTTTATGCTGCTGAATCCCGAAATCCGTAATTTGAACTTGAATGCTGCGGCGGTCCTTATCGCTGCGGATTCGCTCGATCATCCCAGCTTGTTCCATTAAATCTAAAATTTTAGATACAGTCGCCGGTTCGATATCGCAAGCCCTCGCCAGTTCCACCTGCGTCCGAGAACTGCGGGTTAAAAGATGCAGAATCTTGGGCTGTCCCATCGAAATGCCTTCCTCTGCCATCCGCGGCCGGATTTGTGAGGTCTGCGCCCGATAAGCCCGTGAAAATAAAATACAAAAAGGTTTATTCACAACAAAGCCCCTTTCATTAGTCACCTAATAGTTAGCTTCCTAATTATAGAATGAACTGCGAACCTTGTCAAATTTCAAAGAGCTGAAAATGAAATTCCATGACTTCTAAAGCAAAGATGATAAACAAAAAGACCGAAGCTCATAATCTGAACTTCGATCCTGATCTCAAATTCTCTTACAAACATTCCATCAGCCGCCGCGTCAGCTGCTGCTTGATCTCCTTATCCGCAAACGCCGCCCGGACACTGTTGAGATTGAGATGAATCAGATCCTCGCGGGTTAATCCCAAATAACGCACTGCCTTGTCATATTCCTGATCCAATGTCGTATCACTGATCGTCATGTTATCTGTGTTTAATGTCACGATTGCCCCGCGCTCCATCAGCGGTTTCAAGGCATGATCGCTGTACGAAAGCTGGTTGCGGCATTGGACGTTGCTCGTCAGACACATCTCCAACGGAATTTTCTTTTCGATCACTTCCTGCAGCACAGCACTGTCTTCCAGGCAATGTCCGCCATGGCCAATCCGGCTGGCGCCCAAATCCAAGGCTGACTTAACCGAAGCCGCCGGACCGCTTTCTCCCGCATGGATCGTGTAAGGAATTCCATACTCCTTCGCTTTTCTAAAACAATCCTGGTAGCCTTCCATCGGCGTAATGCCCTCAGCCCCTGCCAAGTCCACAGCAACAACCCCTTTGCCTTTAAATTCGTAAGCTGTCTGGACCGTTTCCAGATTCGCTTCGTGATTCAGCGACGGTTCACCCAGCGTCATCAAACACAAGATCAGACCGACCTTGATCTGCGGATGCTCGCACATCGCAATCCGCATGCCTTTGATGACCGCTTTGACGGCCTGATGCTGCGTCAGGCCTTTCTGCGTATGAAACTGCGGCGCAAACCGCAATTCCGCATATTCCACACCCTGCAAAGCCAGCGTCTTGACTAACTCCCGCGTACAGAGCACCAACGCTTCTTCATCCTGCAAAATCGCAATCGGCAGCTCAAAACGAGCCAAGAATTCATTCAGACTGTTGTTGTCGCGGCTGACGACGATCTGACTGCGGAATTGTTCCAGGGTACAGGCAGAATCAATCAACTGACGATCCTGAGCCAAAGCATACGCCAGCTTTAACGGCAATGAGCCGTCTAAATGAACGTGCAGATCAATTTTCGGAAATGAATATTCCATCATAAAACCTCCATTCTCTGTATTTTAATTGTCATCATTCCATCCATCCCAAAGCTTTTTCCTTATTTCATTCTGTTCAATTCTTCCCTGTTCACAACAGCGGATCCAACGAAACTAAAATTCAAATGAATAAGGAAAAAGCCCGGCTTTATTGAAGTAAAGGTTACGCTGTTCCGTCTGCTTTGTCAATCAAAACTCTCATTCCGCTCATGAATCCGATTGGTTTCAAACAGTGCGCGGATCTGCTTTGGATCCTGGCTTTGCCCCAACACCCACATCAGCTTCGTTACCGCGGCTTCACTGGTCATATCCTTGCCTTCCAGCACGCCATAACGCAGTGCTTTCTGTCCGACTTCATAAACGCTGAAATCGCTCTGTTCATACAAGCACTGACTGCAGACAACAACCGTGATGCCCGCCTGTGTCATCTGCTGGAGCTTCGCCGTTAAGTCCCTGCGGATAAATGATAAGCCGCCGATACCGAAGGCTTCGATCACCACGCCGGCACATTGCATCTGGATCAGCGCATCAAATAACCGCGGATTCATACCGGGGATCAATTTTATCAGAACAACCTCCTTGCACAGTTGGCTGCGCAGCTGAAAGGGTCCGTCCGCCTTAGGCAGCAGTCCTTCCCGGATATTTAACCCACGGCTGTCAATCCAGCCGACCGGTTTCACATTGACACTTTCAAAAGCCTGAAAATTAGTTGTCCTGACCTTGACTGCCCGTGTTCCCAATAAGATTTGACGGTTAAAGGCTACAAAAACACCGGAGTGCCCGCTCGCCGCCATCGCCAGTGCGGTTCGGATATTTTCTAATCCATCGCTCAGCGGATCCGTCAGCGGTAACTGCGAGCCGGTCAGCACAACGGGAAGCGGTATATTTTCCAGCATGAAACTCAATGCCGAAGCGGTGTATGCCATCGTATCTGTACCATGGGTTAGGATCACGCCTTCTGCCCAGCCCTCTTCAATCAGCTCCGCTACTTTTTCAGCAATCCGCTGCCATTCCTCCGGCTGAATATTGGAACTGTCCAGCGTAAATAAATCCCAGGTTTTGATTTCATATTGATCAATCAAATTTCCTAACAGTTGGCGCAGTCCGCCAGCGTCCAGCTGCGGTGTCAAGCCTTCATCCTGTTGGGCACAGGCAATTGTTCCGCCTGTTGTAAGCCATGCGATTCTCTTCATTGGTTCCTCCCCTGCCGTCTGTTTGGACGGGATGTTTTTTATTTTCAAGCTTTTTGAATATTGCGTATCTTTCCAGCTTTATTGTTACTTAACCTTATTTTAACTTGGATCCGTTCTATTATCAACTTCATCCCATAGATTCGCTTTTTCTTACCCGTTAAACAAAAATACTGAAAAACAGATCTGAATTTTTTTCAATCCGTTATCATAGAGAAAAAGCTGAAAACCGACACGTCGGCGGTTTCCATTGCAGATAAAAAATAAGGAGAGAAAGGAGCTTCCATATGAATCGGAAACAAGCAGGACTTCTGGGAGGAATTGACTTGATGGTCTGCCTGCTTATTCAAATCGTATAGTTGTGAAGCTTTCACAAACAAATGAACATTCTGTGGCTGATCGGTCTGACTCTGATTGTTTTCCGATTTCCGTCAGGCATTCCTCAGCTGCAAAAAATGAAGCCGAATTCAGTTTCTGTTTGTGATACAATAACATGGGTGATACTATGGATTACAAAAATAAAGTGATTTATCAAATCTGGCCGCGTTCTTTTCAGGATTCCAACCATGACGGCATCGGTGATCTTCGCGGAATCCTGCAGCGCCTGGATCATCTGCAGGATTTAGGGATTGATATGATCTGGCTGTCGCCGGTCTATTGTTCTCCCAATACGGATTACGGCTATGACATCAGTGATTATTACAGCATTCATCCGGATTTCGGAACGATGGATGATTTTGATGCCCTGTTGGCGGAATGCAAAAAACGCGGGATGGGGATCATCATGGATCTGGTGGCGAATCATACCAGTGATCAGCATCCCTGGTTTCAGGCATGCCTGAACGATGTCAACAGCCCTTATCGGGATTGTTACTACTTCCGCGAAGGCATTGGCAGCAAAGAACCGAATAACTGGATCAGCATGTTTGGCGGCAGTGCCTGGACAAAAGATCCGCTGAAACCGCAAAGCTGGTATCTGACGACTTTTACGCCCCATCAATGTGATCTCAACTGGGAGAATCCCCGCGTTCGCGAGGAAGTGGCCAACGTCATGCGCTTCTGGCTGGAAAAAGGCGTCAGCGGCTTCCGCATGGACGTCATCAACACGATTGCCAAACAGCCGGGACTGCCCAGCTGGCACCCGGAGAAAAAAGGCTATCAGTTTGCGAAAGACCTGATGACCAATCTGCCGAAATCCCACGAATATATTCAGGAATTGATCGGCAAGCTCAGTCCGGATTTTGATTTCATTACGATCGGCGAAGGGATGATGGCCGATAACGATGCCTGCGCTCTATATGCCGGGGAAGACCGCGGCGAGCTCAACATGATGATCATGTTTGATCTGCATCTGCAGGACTGCGGGCCCTTAGGCAAATATGATTTCCGCAAGCTTTACCACTGGACCATTCCCGGCTTCAAGTCGATCATTTTCCGCTGGCAAAGCGACAGTCAGAAACGGAACTACTGGGTTGCCAATTATATGAACAATCATGATCAGCCCCGTTCGATTTCCCGGTTTGGCAACGACAGCCGCTACCGCATCGAAAGCGCCAAGGCGTTTGCCTTGATGAATTTGACATTAAGAGGAACGCCGCTGATCTATCAGGGTGAGGAAATCGGCATGACCAACTGCCGTCTGGAAAAGGATGAATGGCGTGACTATGAGGCGATCAACATTTACAGTACGCTGCAGACCATGATGCATCTGCCGAAGTTCATCGCCAAGAAAGTGGTGCAGCGGATGACCCGCGATCATGCCCGAACTCCGGTTCAGTGGGACGAGAGCGATTATGCGGGCTTCAGCGATCATCAGCCCTGGATCAAAGTGAATCCCAACTATAAGCAGATCAATCTAAAGAAGGATCTTGTCTTGGAAACAAGCATTTGCCGCTGGTATAAACAGGTCATTGCCCTGCGCAAAGCCTGTCCCGCGCTGAATACAGGCATCATGGAGCCCGTATTGAAAAATCACAAACAGATCCTCGGCTATGTCCGTAAGGATGACAAGGCAGAATTTCTTGTCTTGATCAATCTCAGTAGTTCGCTTGCCCGGTTTGATCTGAAAACCGAAGGCTCAATCTTGATGGATTCTTATCCTGATCCTCAGCCTCAGCTGCTGCGGCCTTATGAATCCAGATTGATTCAAATTCGTTAGGCAGTCAGATTAAGTCAGCCATGTCAAGCAAAAAGGCGGAACTTCCGCCTTTTTATCATGAGTTTATCCTTGTAGCATAACAGCTTGATCTGGCATTACTTCTTGCGGTGATTTTCAGGAAAGGAGAACTCCTCGTCAGGTAATAAAGGCAGTCCTCCAAATTCCGGACGGGTAATATCATCCAGTTCACGAATGCTTTTATTATGCCGCTCCGGATCTTTCTTCCATAAATTCAAATAGATGCAGTCAATGAGAAATAACTGTGAGCAGCGGTTGGTGATGGACTTGAAGTTCGTATAAATTATGAATTCCGGACAGCATAACGAATAATCAGACATGCGTTTTAAGGTATTGTCCTGAATTCCGGTGATGGTAATCAGCGTCACGCCCTGCTGCTTGGCAAACCGCGCCAGTTTGTTGGTCACCGTTGATTCTCCGGAAGAAGAAACAAAGAACGCTACATCGTTTTTCTTCATTTTCTTTAATAAAGAGATCGCAACGAAATTATCTTCCGAGTTATAAGCTTCAATCCCAATCTCAAGCAGCCGATTTGTAAATAATTTAGCCAAAATATTAGATGACTGCGCCCCAAAACAGAATACTTTTTCAGCTAAATATAAGCGGTCGACAATGATATCAATCGTCTGTACAGGATTATAATCCATGACTTCTTTCAATGTCGCATCATAGCTTCGATACAGTTTTTCATTGGTTTCCACTGTATCTTCCTCCGGACTGACAGAGGAAATATCCATATCATTTAAGCTGCTTTTGATCAGATCATCATATAGATCCTTATAACTTTTATAGCCCAGTTTCTGTGAAAAACGAATAATTGTCGACTGTCCGACTTCGGCCCTTTCCGCCAGTTCATAAGAAGTTAAATCTTTTACACTCTGAAAATTATCGACAAGATAAGCTGCGATCCGATTTTCCGAATGAGTTAACGAAGGCAAGGCTCTTTTTAAATTAACAATAAACATAATTTTTCCTTATTTTGTAAATGAATTGAATTCATCTTACCATTGATACCCTAAATTTGTCAATTCCGCCTTGATTCAAACGAGGGTGCAAAGCGGCTTTTTTCTGATTCCCCTATTGCCTTTCCCAAGCCGTCCATTTTTCTCTCTAAACGCCTCGATCAAGATGCTTTTTATTGAATCACCGAAGCTTTAAAACATAGAATTTAAACGATGAACAGAAAGTCACAGCGGACAAGTTTTCCTGCTCATCCGCTGTCTTTTTCACTTTTTCTCTGGAAAACGGAATTCCTCAGCCTTGCTGAATATATTCATCCAGCGGATTGGTCCTCGCTAAATCATAATATTTTGCCAGAATTAAATCGTAGATCAGTTGATCTTTGGCATCTGAATCAGGATTTAGTCCGCAGACCGCTTTGATGGTTTCCTCGATTCCCAGTGTGCGGATTTTTTCATGCAGCTGATCAGTCCGCGGATCCCCTTCATTATGAAAGTAAAACCCATAAGCTGCATTCTGACATATATGGACAGGCAGTATTCCGTATTCAAGCGCATTCAATGCAGCGCCAATAAACCGATCAGTCCGGCGCAGTTTGCGAATCGGATCATTGCCGACACGGATAACCGTATCCTTCATCGTCCGATCGCGATACCATGCCCACAGTCCCAGTTTTGTTTCCCGATCCTGCACTTTAGGCAAGCCATAACGCCGGGCCAGCCCCTGATAGGCCTCCTCTGCCGCATAATAAGCCATTCGGCTGATCTGATCATCATTAGCCGCATCGCAGACATTTTCATAACCATAGTATTGACCAAGATACGCCAACGAACAATGGGACGTGTTGACATTCCATATCTTACAGTGCATAAACCGCAGCGTGTCATCTTCTTCGACGAAAAAACTTGGCAGAACAATTTGATCCGCTTTCCTGATCTGAGCGGTGTTGACCTGCAAGCAGGAAAAGGCGTCATTTTGAACACTGCAGAGGTCACGCACTTTTTGTTGAGGGGTTGGAAACGAACTCACACGATAGATAATGGATTCAGCCAGAACGTAATAACGGTCATATTCCTTTTTTTCCTCAGCGGACAGATGTTGTTCAAAAGCTTTTGAAAAATAGTCATACAACCCAATGTAATTCGCGCCGACGACCAGGGCTGTTTGTTTGTGGATATCCTGCTTTATCCGCAAAGCAATCGCGTCTTTGATATCTTGGACGATTGATTCAAAAGCATCGTCAAACGTAGCGGTAAATATTAAATCCGCTTCAGCCAGGGCCTGCAGATATAACGGCCGATCCCGATGAATATGAAAAGCCTGATAACCGCTCACAACACATTCATCAAACCCGCTGCCGTCGGCATTTTCAGAAAACGAAAGGTATTGTTTCTGCCGATTCAGCTGATCAATCAGTTCAGCATTGATATCCCCAAATGTGATCAAGTACCCATCCTTATAACAAAACTCACCGTGAAGGCCGCGGCCGCTCCGCCCGGCTCCAATAATTACGACATTTCCTTTTTTCTTCATCTCCGTTTACCTCTGCTTAAAAGATTCCGACGGCTGCACCTAAAATGCAGACTGCGAAAATACCGAATATAATCTTCATGATGCTTGTTTTCTTTCTGATCAGATTTAGACAGAGAATTGCAAGCGACAATTCCAGAATTCCCGGAATAATACCATTAAAAATGTCCAGAACATTCAGCTCCGCGCCGCTGAGATTCAAGACCAGATTGATCGGAATGCTGACCTGCTGAGCAACCATGCCGCCGATCATCACCAGGCCGATCGTCGCCGCAGTTTTGGTCAGCAGCTGAATCAATCCGGATTCATAAACCTTGCTGATAAAACCGGTTCCCAGTTTATAACCGATAAATGTCAAATAGTAACGCAGGGCAAAGCCGGGGATATTAAAGAGCAGCGCGAACAGAATTGGGCCTAAAGCGTTGCCCGCAAGGCAATACGGCAAGGCGATTCCTGTCACGATAACACGCCAGGTAACCCAGAAAATCGAATCGCCGATTCCGGAAAGCGGTCCTTGGATACTGGCCTTTACGGCGTCGATTGAAGAAACGTCAAAGTCCTCCTTTTCCGCGGCTTCCTTTTCCATAGCGGCAAAGATTGAATAACATAACGGCGCTACCTGCGGTGTGATGTTGAAAAAGCCTTTCGATTCCCGATCAAGTACCTTGAGCTTTCGCTGCTTCTGCGCAGGATCTTTGTCACTGTCAGGATAAAGCCAGCTGATATAAGGATAGAGCACCCATGCGACAGAAGTTCCCAGCATCCGGCTGTAACACCAGGCGATCGCATAGTTATTGCTTCTCCAAAACATACTGTTGAGCAGTTTCACTTCATCGTTAGACAGTCCTTCTTTTAATTTACTCATCGAAAGAAATCCTCCTCTTCTGTTTCAGGTGTTTCTGTAAGCACTAAGGCTTCAGCGGCCAATTTGCGCTGATCAAAATAGCTGAATACGTCCCGCAAAGCGATAAAGACCGCAATTATTGCCAAAAACAGGATATCCAGATTCAAATATTTCATCAGGAAGAAACCAAAGAGGAAATACAAGGCTGTTTTCTTATCCCATAGCTGCGAAGTCAAAACCGCAAGACCGACGACAGGAAGCATGGCACCCGCAGCATTCACACCGGTCAGCACAAATTCCGGCAGACTGCCCATGATGGCAGAAACCAAATCGCCGCCGAATAAAACCGCAAGGAAGACAAACACAGCACCGATAGAAAGCTCAATAAACGACAGACAGTGGCTGACGATCGTCCATCCACGATAATCATCTTTCATTAAAAATTTGTCAATCATCGGAGTGAAGATTTCGCCGATTGCCGGCTCCATGGCAATCGCCAAGGCACACAGGTAGCCGATCGGCGTCGCTACCGCAATTGCTTCATTCACTGATAAATTATTTAATATGGCAAAGGAAACCGCAATCGCGGCCGAAGCTCCGGGATCAGCCGAGGTTGCGCTGCCAACAAAAACAACGCCCATAAAAATCAATTCCAGCTGCGCGCCGATAATGCAGCCCAGCTCAAAATTTCCAAGAATCAAACCGACAAGCGGCCCCAGGAAAATTGGTCGGTCCAGCATCATGTTCGGGGCATGATAGCCGGTCAAGTGGCAGGCCCACATCGCAAAGGCGACTAAAAAGGCTTTTAATAACATGTCATTCCCTCCTCTTTAATGAATAACGATTGTTTTTTTAGGTTGATTGGCTAAGACCTGGCAGTAACAATTCAAATCTTTGGCCATAATCTTCTGAATCACTTCCAGCTCCTGCGGATCCACTGACAGATTTGAGGTCAGCATTTTCTTATTGACGCCGTTAGGATTCGCCTGGAATCCATAATTGGCCAGATTGACATCATGAATCGCAGGTACACTTTCAATCAATTTCAGAACATTGTACGGATTGGCGCAGATCACTAAAATCTTCATCGCCTCGCAGCGCGGATCATTTAATATATTCGCGGCTTTCTCGACTGTGAGAATCAGCATTTTTGCTTCCTTAGGCGCACTCATTTTTAGCAGCTGGCATTGGATTTCATTCTGCGCAACTTCATCATCCGCTAAGATGATTCTAGCAATTCCTAAAAATCCGATCCAGGTCGTTGTCACCTGTCCATGAAGCAAACGTTCATCTAATCTTAGATAAATCATTATGATCTCCTTTTCAAAGCATCAGCTTAAGTTAACCTATTTATTTTTAAAGTCTGAATCCATCATTCTTTCTATCCTCCGCCGCTTATCTCAGCCGCCGTTATCAGACAGCCCCCAGGGATCAGCCTTCCGCTTTCTTGTTAGGCTTCAAAAAAATCAAAGTCCTCGTTGGCAGGCAAATCCTGAAGGGCATCATTCATCAATACGATCTCCTGTTTGGCCTTTTCAACAACCTCACGAAGATAAGCCGGATTGATCATCGCTTCATCGGCAACGCTTAATTCCAGCAGCAGGGCTAAGTTAAAACCCGTAATCAAGTAGAAATCGTGCTGCAGGCAATGCTGCGCAACTTTCTGATTGACACTGCCTCCCTTGAGATCTGTTAGAATAATCAACGTTTCTTCCGGCTTTTTATTTTGCAGCAGAGTTTTAATATAATGATCTGGATGCATTTCTTCGCTGAAGCAGCTGACCGCTGTTAATTCGCAGTTTCCCGCAAGAAATTGAACGGTTTGCTTCGCTCCCTGAGCCAAACCGGCATGCGTCATAATTACAATTTTTTTCATGCCTTACTCCCGATAGGTGATTGTCATTAAATCCAAATTTCCGCAGATTTCGATTTTTCCAAAGCGGCAGGGAACAAACACAGTTTCTCCGGCTTTAATCTCACAGTCATTTATTCTCCCGCTGCCGTTGGCACAGACATAAAACATAAACGCTTCCGTTTCAAAGAAACCTTGCTCTGCAACCTGGATCCGACCGGCGGTGTAAACGTTTTTTTCGTCATAGAACCTTGTGATTTCACAGCCCTCCGCTTTGGTCTTCTCCGGCCAGAAGGCATTCAGCGTGTCATCGGGAATCCGGATGTTGTCAAAAACCTGCTGAATATGTAGCTCTCTTTCTTTGCCGGTTTTCGGATCGATCCGATCAAAATCGTATAAGCGGTATGTAATATCGGCATTGGTCGAAAAAGCGACCGCAATGGCTCCCTGACAGAAAGCATGCAGCGAACCCGCTGGAACATGGATATACTGACCGGGCTGCATTTCAATATATCGAAATAGACGATCCCAATTCTTTTCTTTTGTCCATTGCTCAAATTCAGCCTGTGTCTGGGCATGATGACCGATGACCATGCGGTTTTTCTCCGGTCCTTCCAAGATCACCCAGCCTTCCGGCCGGCCGCGGCTGCCCTCTGTTTTCAAAGCATAGGCATCATCAGGATGCAGCTGGATTGATAAGTAGCTGTCAGAATGTGCCATACAGACTTCGACAGGCATGATCTCACTTTGAATGCCGAACAGCTCTCGGTTTTGTTTATAAAAGTCCGATAAGTGCAGGCCAGTGCCGGTTACGACATTATCCAAATGGCCTGGCATCGCACAGACGTTATAGACTTCCGCAATATTCTCAAGCTCTGTTTCATAGTGATATTTCGTTCTTAAGGCCTGAGTGCCCCAAATCCGCTGTTCAAATACCGGCTCAATCTTATAAATCTTTTTCTCCATTTTCATTTCTCCTTTGTTTTTTTTACTTCATTCTTAATCCAAATACGATAGAATACAGAGATCGGCAGCCTGGTCAAAGATTAATTCTGAACTGTGAGCGGGAACAAACAGGGTTTCCCCAGGTTTTATTTTCATCCCGTTTATCGCTGTTTCCCCCTCTAAACAAAGGATAAACATGAACTCCTCCTGTTGATAGCGGGCGTTGGGCGTTGTTTTAATACGTTTGCCGACATATTCTTTGGGTTTGGAATAGTAATCATAAATCAGACAGCCCTTAGATTGGTACGGTGTAACAGGATAGGGCCGAATTTCATCATCCGGAATCCGGATATTATCCAATACGCCCTGAATATTCAGCGGCCGCTTCGGATCATTTCGGTCATAATCGTATAAGCGGTAGGTCACGTCGCCATTCGTTGAATAAGCGACCATGATCACGCTGCCGTCGCCGCTTTCCGCATGAAGTGTTCCAATCGGTGTATGGGTAAAATCTGTCGCTTTACCTTTCACTTTTCGCAACAGCGTATCCCACTCTCCATTTTCCACTTTACTTTTCAGCTCTTCCATCGACTGCGCTGTATGTCCGATCATGAATTCCACTTCGGCATCGGAATCAGTCAGCGCAAAGCCGCCTTCAATCTTTCCCCGCATCTGATCATGAGCTAAACCATAAGCATCGGTAGGATGCAGATGAACTGATAATTTTCCATCGGCACAGGCAGTCACCAAACGAACCGGCAATGCATCGGCATCGCAGTCAAACAAGTCGCGATGTTGTTGATAGAATTGGGAAAGCGGAATATTCTCACCTTCGACCAGGTTGTCCAAATGACCAGGAATCGCAATGACGTGATAGGCCTCCGCAATATTCTGCAGGTCCGTCTGATAATGGAATTTTTCCCGAATCTTCTGTCCTCCCCAAATTCTTTCTTCGTAAATGGGCTGGATGCGATAAAACTTATCCATACTCTCACTGCTCCTTTCAACAGTTTATATAGTAAGGCCGCGGCACCTTTACTCTTTTATTTCATGGTCTGTCACTCAAGATAAGGAATGGCTTCCAGCAAATCATTGATCATGGCATCTGCCTCATGCTGATCCATGCCAAACCGATCATCCCGCAAAGCTAACGTTTTCATACCCGCATTGATGCCTGCGCGAATGCCGTAAAACGAATCCTCGATCACTAAACATCGGTCCTTTGAAACATTCAGCAGTTCGGCAAGCCGATTGTATATCTCCGGGTTGGGTTTTGATTCCGCAACCATTTCACCGCTCAGAACAGCATCGAAATATCTCGCAAAGCCGGTCTGGCTGAGCATTTTTTCTATTTTATTTCGCTTGCTGCTGGAAGCCAGTCCCACTTGATAACCCTTTTCTTTCAGGAAAACGAGCAGCTGTTCTGCATGTTTCATTTTGATATCTGCATAGGGAATACTTTTTCCATTCAAATAATTCAGTAATTTCTGGTTTAACTGAATGAAATCGGGTTGATCCTCAATGCTTTCAAAAACTCTTTTCCATGTTGCTTCTTCCCCGGATGATCCGATAAAACGACTCAGATACAAGGAATCAGGATCATAATTCGTTTTTTCTCTGAAAAAATCCGCAATCATTTTCTGCGTATATCCTTCTGAATCAACCAAAACCCCATCCATGTCCAACAAAACAGCTTCCTTTTTCATTTTAATCCCTCTAATTCATAATTTTATATATTTTTATGAATTTATTGTATTTCTGTTTTTCAGCTTTGTCAACCTCTTCCATGAAATTATTTGTAATCTTTATCCAATTCTTGATTTTGTTTCAAAATCATTACATATTTGTTTTTTCATCCATTTTCTATTCATTTGAAATTTTAAAAATTACATTCAGTGAATTACAGAGGGATATTTGACTTTATCGCAAAAAAAAGAGAGAATTTAGAATTTCTCTCTTATGTCTACTTTATACTCAACGTTTAAGAATCAGGCTTCAGCCGCAGTCTGTTCCAGCACCCAACGACGAACATCCTCCATCGAGTCAACAATCGCCCAGGCCTCGTGATCACGGAATTGTTCCAGCGGAGCAGTATCCGGAATCGCGAACACCCGCACCCCAGCGGCATAACCTGCCTTCACACCGTTGGCTGAATCCTCAATGATAATGCATTCTTCCGGTTTCAGTCCTTCCATCTCCATCATTTTATTGTAGAGATCCGGATGCGGTTTGCGCCGTCCCGCTTCATCCCCGAAAATACCGTTGTCATAACAGCCGGTCAGTCCGGCCTTTTCCAACAGATATAAAGCATATTCACGCGGTGTTGAGGAAACGATCAGACGCTTCACGCCCAGTTCCTTCAAAGTCTTTAAAATCTCGCTGACTCCCGGACGCAGCGGCATTCCGTTAGCTTCGATCCAAGCGTCGCTCATCTGTTTTTTCTCTTTCCACATCGCTTCATACACATCCATCGGCGGCAGCAGGTGTCCGAACCGCTCAAAGTTTTCCTGCTGCGAACCGCCCATCATTTTTGTCATGACTGAGACATCAAAGACATGCCCACGAGCTTCATTCACCTTTTCCCACATCGACAAACTAATTCGCTCACTGTCAATCAGCACTCCATCCATGTCAAACATCACCGCTTTTAACTTTGCCATTCTATCCCTCCATGATTTTGCGAACTGCTTCAGCCGCAGTTCTGACGTCGCTTTCCATGATACCATAATGTGTGACAAAGCGAAACAGGCCATGATCCTCAGGATTCGTTAAAATTCCTTCTTTGTTTAATTTTTTCAGGAAATCGGCCGGTTGGATTTTATCATTACACAGTTTGAAGAATACCATGTTGATCTGAATCCGTTCTTTTTCAACGTGAATTCCTGGGATTTGTGCCAGCAATTCCCCCAGCAGCTTAGCGTGATTATGATCTTCCTGCAAGCGCTCAGTCATCGTATCCAATGCCGTCAGTCCGGCCGCCGCCAAAATCCCAGCCTGTCTTAATCCGCCGCCTAACAGTTTGCGGTTGCGCCGCGCCCGTTCAATAAAGGCCCGATCCCCGACCAGAACTGAACCGATCGGCGCCGCCAGCCCTTTGGAAAGACAGAAGGTCACAGTATCCGCGCAAGCCGCGATTTCACTTACGGAGCAGCCGCATGCAACGGCCGCATTAAAGATCCGCGCGCCGTCCAAATGCACGCGCAGTCCCAAGGCTTTAGCTGTCTGATAGGTCTGCCTCAGCAAAGGCAGCGGCACAATGCCGCCGTTGGATAAAGCGTTTTCCAGACAGACCAGCCGGGTCTGCGGCTCATGGATATCCTCACTGTGAATCGCGGCGCGGATCGCCTCGGGTTCAATCCAGTCCTGAGGATGATCGACAGGATGAATCATTACCTGGGCAATCTGAGCTGCCCCGCCGACCTCATGGGTAACCAGATGGCTGTGACGGCCCGCGATGATTTCATCTCCCCGCTGCGTTTGACTCATTACCGCTAATAAATTCCCCATCGTACCGCTGCAAACGAACAAGCCCGCTTCCTTCCCCAACAGTTCGGCGGCTTTGCGCTGAAGCTCATTGACTGTTGGATCATCTTCATAAACATCGTCTCCAACAACCGCCTCCGCCATTGCCCTGCGCATGGCAAGGTTAGGCTGAGTCACGGTATCGCTGCGTAAATCAATCATTCATTTCCCTCTTTTCTAAGTGAAAGGCTCCTTTCGATTGTCCGAGGAGCCCTTCTTTATGAATCGTTTAAATTTGTGTTTCTTCTTTAATCCTGCTGCCTGATCAGACTACCGGTGCAAACATCGGCAGACCTTCCAGGAAAGCCAGAACAAAGCCAAGCAAGAACAAGAGCAGCATCACGGTCGTTGTTTTCTTTCCTTTGCGGATCAAAGCGAAACAGCCGAATGCCAGCAGCAGCGGCAGCAGCTTTGGCGCGATTTCATCGAAAATCGACTGGATCGCCAAAGTCTGATGATTGCCCATGTTCAGTGTAATCGTAGTTGTGAAATTGATCATCGTTGCGATCATGCAGCCGACAACCGTCGCTCCCAGCATTTTTGCCGCCATCGAGAAGGTTTCCAGCATTCCGCCTTCCGTCGCGTTTTCCATGAACGACAAGCCCTGTTCGTAACCGATCTGCAAGCCTTTATAGCGAACAAACCAATGTGGAATGTTGTGAATCAAAAGGAACAGAATTGGGCCGAGAATATTGCCCTGCATACAGAAGGAGATGCCAACGCCCAGACCGATCGTTCTGAGCGTACCCCAGAAGATCGAATCACCAATGCCGGAGAGCGGCCCCATCAGCGCAGTCTTGATCGCATTGATGGAAGAAGCGTCGAAATCAGGATTGGACGCTGCTTCTTCTTCCATCGCTACCGCGATGCCCTGAACAAATGTCGTACACTGCGGCGTGATGTTATAGAATACCAAATGCCGCTTCATCGCTTCCTTGAAGCCTTCCGGATCATCCTTATAGATCCGGCGCAGATGCGGAATCATGGCATAGCCGAAGCCCAGTCCCTGTTGACGTTCATAATTGAAGCAGCCCTGCAGGCAGCAAGAGCGCCAGAAACCGCTCATGAATTCTTTCTTTTCCATTTTTCCTGTTGTCATTGTGGCTTCCCCCTTTACTCGTTAGCCTTTCGCTGAACCATATTGTAATAAACGACGGCGATCACGGCGCCCAAACCGGCAACGCCCAGCGAATTCACACCCAGGAAAGCTGCCAGAATAAAGCCTAAGAAGATAAACGGCGTTGCGTCCTTGTCCATGATGTAGTTCATCAATAAAGCGATACCTAAAGCCGGCAGCACACTGGAAGCTTTGGTCAGACCGTTCATCACTACTTCCGGAATGAAGTTGATAATCGTTTCAACCGCACCGGAGCCGAAATACAGAGCTAAGAACATCGGAACGAAGTAAACAATCGCAAATATGACGACGCCCAGCCAGTAATACCGTTCAATCGCTTTGAAATCGCCGCGCTCCGCTGCCGCATCGCATTTTGGATTCCAGACGTTATTGATGATCCGCGGAATAATTCCGCATGGCTGAAACAGCAGCGCAATCGGCATCGACAGCGCAATCGCTGAATCCGGCGTCAGATTGGACATGATCGCAAAGGCAACCGCCAGAATGGTTCCGGCCGAAGAGTTTGGCAGTGAGGTCACGCCGATGCCGACAAACCCCATAAAGATCAGCTGTAAAGTCGCCCCCATGACAAGTCCGGTTTGGACATCGCCGCAGATCAAGCCGACTAAGGTCGCTTCCACGATCGGTGTGTTCAATAAGTTCTGACCCAGAATCCGGCCGTCAAGAATACTCAGGACATGCACCATGGATACCAGGATACACTGGATTAAAAACATAAATTTTTCCCCTTTCCAAGTGTTTTACTTTTTATTTTTTTCAAAGATAGAATGAATCTCAGGCAGTGAAATCTTAGGCTTCGACGGCGCTTCCTGGACGTAAACTGTCCGGCCTTGTTCGGCGATGGCGTTCAGGGATTGCAGATCCTCTTCGACTAAGAATACCTGATTGGAAATAGACGTGCGGCCTTCCGCAAATCGGATGCCGCCCAAATCGACTTCCTTGATTTCCGCCACCTTGGCACACAGCTCGGCTGCGTCTTCACAGCTGCCGCAGATCAGCAGAATCTTGCGTTTGGCATTGGCGGCATTGTTGAGATAGTCCGCCGCTTTGGCCGCGGTCAGCACCTCCATTTTGCAGCCTGCCGGCTTACCGACGGTCAAAGACATTTTGAGCATAGCGTTGGTCGCATGCTTGTCGTTGGCGATGACAATGGTGTCCGCGCCGGTCGCATTGATCCAATAAACCGCAACCTGGCCATGGATCAGACGATCATCAATTCTGAGAAGTTTAATCATGAAACATCTCCCTTTCTTTTTTTATTCCTCATTACTATCCAGCTGGTCATTGATGAACAGTAATGTTTGCCGACTGGCTTCGACAGCTTCCCGCAGAATGGCGCTGATATCTCCTTCCATTGGATTCAGCGTAATCTCCAGCAGCAGGCCTAAATTCAACCCTGTTAAAATATAGAGATTCGGGAAGGTTTCCAAAAATGGAATGGCGATCTGAGTGGTGCTGCCTACGGGAATATCCGTCATCAAGATCAGCGGATCTTCCTCCGGGAAGCTATCAAGAACCTGCTTCACTCGCTGCGTCATCGTATCTGGTGAGTCCTGAGCCTCCATGCTGATCAAGGTCAGCGAGTTTTCCATTCCGGAAATCACCTGCAGAGCAGAAGCAAAGCCTTCGCAAAGATGACCATGAGTGAGTAAAACAACGTGTTTCATATAAGCTCCTCCTAGTAAGCGCTATCATTTTTGTAAATTTAATATAGCACAATCAAATTATAATGTCTATATATTTATTGTAATTTCTATGCTTTTATAATCAATTTGACTATATATTTAAATTGACATCAGAAAAGCATCGGCAAAACCTCGCTGTAACATTAAGTACACTTTTATTGACAAACTGTTTCTGATGAATTTATAATCAAATTAAAGAAGAAATTGAGGAAAAACACACGAAGCGGCGGCAGTCATATTAAGTGTGCTTTTTGCGTCAAAAAAATATTACCCATCACAAAAAAAGAAGCCCAAAAGGCTTCTTTCAAGAAAGGGAATCGCAGTGAATTAAACTAATTGGCTTTGGTCTTGATGGCTTGGGAAAACCGGTAGTTATAAACGGTGATGGCGTTAATGCGGCAGTCATCGCATACGCGGCTGGATAAGATCTGAAACGGCATGACAAACAGCATCGGCAAAAGCAGACTGCAGGTATCCACATCGATTGTCATCACACGCTTATCGCTGTTTCCCGGATGACGCGTGATCAGATAGACGCGGTCCGTCAGCTGATGCAGACCTTCATAAATCATCATGACGCGGTCATGCATTTTATCGTCCATGTCCAGTAAGAAAACCGCATTGTCTTTCTTGATTTCATACACTGGACCATGGAGAAATTCTTCGGTTTCATAGACGTTGGACGGAATTCCGATTGTTTCTTCCATTTTCAATGCACCTTCGATCGCTGGACCGAAGCTTGGCCCGATGCCGACGGTCATCGCCCGTTTCATCGACCACAGTTCTTCCTTGTTGGCGTCATACCATCCGTCGATCTTCTCACGGATGCGCGGCATTTCATGAATGATCGTTTCAATCTCCTTCATGCGTTTTTTATAGCTGTCCTTCGGATAAACACCCTTTTTCACGCCGGCCTCCAGAGCAAACAAAATGAAATACAATGTGGATGTCGGAACTCCGCGGCAGACAAACACATCATCCCCTGGACCGTAAGAACCGTATTCCAAGACCGTATCGCAATAGCGTGTGATCGGACTATTCGGAACCATTGAAATCGCCACGACGTCATTACCGCATTCCTTCGCCTTGATCACAGCTTCAATCGTATTGGTGCTCTTACCGCTCTGCGACATGCAGATAACCAAAGCATTCTCATGGAACTGATAATCATATTTGGCATACGTAACAGAGTTGATCAGATCGACCTTTACGCCCAGATACGTCTGAATTGCATACTTCGAGCAGTTGGCAATGTTGTAGGATGAACCGGAAGCCACCATCACGATCTTCTTATAATCCTTTGCCAGAAACAGATCGACAAGCTTGCCAACCAGTGCTTCTTTGTTTTTGAACATTGCTTCAGCCGTCGCCGGTGTTTCCAGCACGCAGTCGTACATCCATTTTTTCATTCTCATGTCCTCCTTGAGATTTTCCAACGCAAACATTGTGACCAGCAAGTTTCGTGAGGAATAAATGTTCCTGTATATTTATATATACATTTACAAAATCATTATATACTTTTTCTATCAAATCTCAAGAGGATATTTTACAAATTGTGTTTTTTTCAGTGCTCTGCCAGAAAACCGGTTCTGAAGGTATAGGCGTACTGACTGCTGATATAGAACGTTTTGATATACTCATACGGCCGGTGCTGCTGATCATACGTAATGTGTTCATTTAAAAGCAGCGCGGTGTTGCCGACCCCCAGCAGTTTTTTCTGCGCTTCGTTAGGCAGATGCGCCGACATTTTATGCAGCGCCCCGCCGCGGTAAACACCAACGGAATGAAGATACTCTGTCAGCGAGCCTTCCAAAGCCCGGACATTGATCGCCGGAACGACTTTGGCAGAAATATAGGTATAGCTCAAAGCAATCGGCTCTCCATCCCCGGTTCTAAGACGCACAAAATAATGAATCAGTTCATCCTCACTCAGTTCCAGATATTCCGCAACCTCGGGAACATCCGAGGCTTTATAAACCTTGTATTCGATCAGCTGCGAACCCGCTTTCATTCCAACCGAAGCCATATCATCCGTAAAGCTGCCGCCCTGAGAGATGCTTTTGGTCACCATCCGCGGCAGCACAAACGATCCCTTTCCGGCCGTTCGTTCAATATAGCCCTCCTGCGCGAGATTGATCAGCGCCTTATTGACGGTCAGCCGTCCGATCTCAAATTTCTCACTCAGCTGCTTTTCCGTTTCAATCTGATCCCCCGGCTTCAAGTCGCCTGACTGAATCCGATCAATAATGTAATTTTCGATGATTTTATACTTCGGCATTTCTTTCATCTTGTCCTCCGTTTTCCACAGTCTTTCCTCTGCGGCCTGCCTAAATGAAAATTCTCCTGAACCTTGCTTTCAGATTTGTTTTCATTTGAATTGTTTATACATTCTAACTATATCATAACTTACTGCTGAAAACCAGCGGCTAAAGAAAACAGTCTGGCAAAGCGATTATCCTATATATTTTATTAACAATTTCCTATGTTTTACATTTCTTTTTCGCTATAATATAGAAATAAGGGGGAATCTTCCATGATGATCAAAGAAACCTTTGAGATTTACTGTGCGGTGATTGGGAAACGCTGCCGTCCAGGTCAGCTTCAACGTTTTCTGTCCCGTGTTCAGGCTCAGGCTCAGACCCAAAATCAGCCTTATGATTGTGTTGAGATGAAAGAAAAAGGTGTTCTGTCTCGCTGCCTTTTCCTGAACGATCCGCTTAAAAAAGATTGCATTCTGATGGCATTTTATGACACGCCGATGGCCTGTCTTGTTCCGCATCATCCCTACTACCCCTACAACGGCATGAAAAACCGGAAAACTGAACAACTGAATTTACTGCTGCAGTTGGCTGTCACTCTTTTCTGCGTACTGGCGTTGATGATTCTAACCTTTCAAAAAGCAGCATGGGAACGGCAGGGATATGGCATCCTGTTCTGGCTTCTGCTGCTGTTGCTTGTGGCAGTGGCTTCGTTTATTAGCCGCGGCTTTGCCAACCGGAATAATTACAGCTGGGATGCTGCTTTAACCATTCTGGATGAAATTTCCCATCGGCATCCGGAATGCGGTGTCATGCTTTTAGATCATGGTGTCGATCAGGCCAGCCTCGCCTTGCTTCTAAAGCATTACCCAGCTTTAATCAACAAAGAAATCATACTGATTGAACCGCTGGGCAGCCAAGATACGGTGCAGTTTCACGCCGCTTCCCATTGGAAACAACGAGTCCAGTCACTGCCGCAATTTCCAGGCTGGAATTTGAATCTGAACAAGTTGTCCGAAGTCAATTCAATCCATCAGAGATTTAAAAACATGCTTTGTGTCGGAAGCGGAAAGATCGACAGTGACGGTGATCTAACCGTTGTCGGCTGCCGGACATCCCAAGATCGGAAAGTTGATTTTAACCGGTTAATCTGGCTGACTGACGCCCTCTGCAGTCTATTGGAAGTCCGCTGATTTCCATCCATTCTATTCAAAAATCTTTGATGCATTGTTCAACGTCAGCGCTAATCCGCTGCCCCTTGACTCCAAGCCGTCTGCGAGAATCTGTTTTCCAAACAAAAAACCTGCAGCTATTGAAGCGGCAGGCTCACAATACCGTGAAAGACTGATAAACCGTTATTCGTCTTCGCGGTTTTTTTCTTCTTCATAATTCAGTTTGTGCCCATACAGACAAGCAGCAAAAATAACTAAGGCAATTCCACCGCCAATCAGCCAGTTTCCATCCCTCAGCCAGCCGGAACTGAAAGCCATCGCCCAGAAGGCGCTGAAGGCTGCCGAAACCAAGAAATAACCCAGCCGAAAGCGGAACAAAACTTTAATCAGCAGAATCAGGGCAATTCCCCCAGCCAGACACAAGAGGAGGGATACGCCGTTGTCCTTCAAGGTAAAACCAAGCAGAAAAGCAAAAAACAGGCTTTCGATATTCACAATTTTCAGCTCTTTATAACCATCAAAAAGACTTTTATTGCGCATCTCTTATTCCTCCAACTTTTTTCTCTACCGTAATTATACACAAACTGATTCGAGTTGCAACGACGAAGCGGATGAGAAACCGATGAAACAATCTGCCCATCCATTGGAAACACGTCTTCCCAGTTCAGCATCATCAGAACATTATTTACCGCTAAAGCATCAGCGTTTTCGCTGATCTCCTTTAGCCTTGACGAAAGCTTCAAGGATGAGAAAAACCGGGATCGAAGGCAGCCTTCATTCCCGGCTTATTGAACCTAAGTTCTCCGTTAAACAGAATTACGGATGACCCTCATAAAGAATCACCTGTCCTGAATTGAGGCTGTCCGGCACGTTGATCAGCCGTTGATTCGTGGATCCGCGAAATACCAGATTCAGCGATTTCTCAGCGATGACAAAGGGTCCGTCGATCAGCACGTCAATCTGTTTCAAAAAAGCCATCTGATCCGGATCCCGCTTTTCCAACAAGGTTTCCCATTGATATCCCGTATAACACCAGACATTCATGCCCAGCTTGTGGATCTCCTCAGCCAGCAGCGCACAGACCGCCGCCTGCATCATCGGTTCTCCGCCGGAAAACGTGACGCCGTCCAGATAGAAATGCGCTTTCAGCTGATCGGCAATCGTTTCCGCAGGAATCAGCGTTCCGCCGTCAAAGGCATGAGTCTGGGGATTATGACATCCCGGGCAGCTGTGCGGACATCCCTGCGTCCAGACAACAGCCCGTAAACCCTCGCCGTCGACAATGCTGTCAAACTGCACCGGTGCTGAACACCGCAGCTCAGCCATGTTTAACACGGTCGCGGACTTCTGCCCGCTTGGCATCGTTAAAGCGATCCAGCGTACCAACGAGATATCCGGTAATGCGGCGGATGCGTTCAAATGGAATCTCATCCTCAGTTCTTCCGCAGCATGGGCATTCATCATTGATAATCCCGTTAAAGCCGCAGACCGGATCGCGGTCGATCGGATGGTTGATCGCACCGTAGCCGATTCCCAATTCCTTCATCATTCGCACGACCTTTTCAAAAGCCGCCAGATTGGCGGACGGATCGCCGTCCATTTCAACGTAGGAAATATGTCCGCCGTTGGTCAGGGCATGATAGGGCGCCTCAACCGACAGTTTATGATAGAAATCCGTTGGATAGTAAACCGGAACATGGAAAGAATTGGTGTAGTATTCCTTATCGGTTACCCCTTCAATTTTACCGTATTCCTCCTGATCCATCTTGATAAAACGGCCTGAGAGACCTTCAGCCGGCGTTGCGATCAGCGAGAAATTCAGACCGTATTGCTTTGTGTAGCTGTCGCAGCGTTCCCGCATCCGCTTGATGATCGTCAGTCCCAGCTGCTGAGCTTCTTCACTTTCACCATGATGTGCACCGACTAACGCTTTCAGACATTCAGCCAGTCCGATGAAACCGATCGTCAGCGTACCATGCTTAAGTACCGATTCCAGCGTATCCTCAATATCCAGCTGATCAGAATTCAGCCAGTTGCCCTGCGCCATCAAAAACGGGAAGTTCTTGACCCGGCGCGCGCACTGAACACGATAACGCTCCAGCAGCTGATCTTTAACCAGATCCATCTTGTCATCCAGTTCTTGATAAAAGCCTTCCAAATCGCACTGCCCCTGTAAAATCTCGCCGTGCTTTAAGCCCAGGCGCGGCAGATTGATCGAGGTGAAGCTGAGGTTGCCGCGGCCGACAACCACTTCATTTTCCGGATCAATCTCGTTGCCGATGACGCGTGTCCGGCAGCCCATATAGGCAATTTCCGTTTCCGGACGGCCTTCTTGATAATACTGCTTGTTAAACGGCGCGTCGATGAAGGCAAAGTTCGGGAACATCCGCTTGGCGGAAACCCGGCAGGACAGCTGAAATAAGTCGTAATTCGGCTCGCCTGGATTGTAGTTGACGCCTTCTTTGATCTTGAAGATCAGAATTGGAAAAATCGGTGTTTCATGATTACCCAAGCCGCTTTCCATCGCCAGCAGCAGCTGACGGGAGACCATTCTTCCGGCTTCGCTTGTATCCGTGCCGAAGTTGATCGAGCTGAACGGTACCTGCGCGCCAGCTCGGGAATGCATCGTGTTCAGATTGTGAATTAAGCCTTCCATGGCCTGATACGCCGCCCGCTCGGTTTTCGCCAGCGCTTTCTCATAGACCAGAGCCAGCTGATCGGCCGCCATGGCAATCGCCTTCAGATCCGTCAGTTCGTCGATCTGGGCTAAAAACGCATTGAAGGCAGCTTCATCCAGCGCCTGCGTATAATCTACATAGTCGGTCAGAGACTGACGATAGTTTTTCTTAAAGGTATGCATGATGCCCGGAGCCAGATAATAATCAAACAGCGGAATGGACTGGCCGCCATGCTGATCATTTTGATTGGACTGAATCGCAATCGCCGCCAGCGCTGCATACGAGGCGATATCCTTCGGCTCGCGCAGAAAGCCATGGCCGGTGTTAAAGCCGCCATGAAACAGCTTATCCAAAGGAATCTGCAGACACGTCGTCGTTCCCATCGGGTAGAAATCCATGTCATGAATATGGATATCACCATTTTCATGAGCGGAGGCTACTTTGGAATCCAGACAATAAGAAGTCGTATACGCTTTGGTCAGCGTGCTGCCGTACTGCAGCATCATCCCCATCGCGCTGTCGCCGTTAATGTTGGCATTTTCACGTTTTTCGTTAACTTCCTTGGAATCCTTAATCCCGAAGTTTTCCAAAGTCTTCATTAACCGATGCTGCCGGGAAGAAAAACAGTCGCGAGCTAGAGCCCGTTTCTGACGGTAATTTTTAAACGCTTTATATTCCTCGATAAAGCCTTCTTCCACAAAAGCTTCCTCAACCTGATCCTGAATCTTCTCAATTTCAATCCGCGCCATGCCTGAGGCTGCGATCTGATTCAAAGCCCGGTTCAGGACTTTCTTAACATTTTCTTCACTGCTGTGCGTACCAACATTGTTAAATCCCTTTTCGATAGCATTCTGTATCTTTTCGGTGTGAAATCGAACGGTGCGGCCGTCGCGTTTCATGACTTCAATTTCCATAATTACACTCCTTTTCATCATCAGCGGGAAGAAAAACAAGGCTGGCGAAGACGCTGTGGTCCAGGCACACCTTGTTTTATCCCATTCCCTGTTTCATTCCAACTTTGCTTTTTCACTTCGAGTTTCTTTCGCTTTGTAAACTTTCCCGAATGGTTCTCATTATACCCTATTTTTTCCAAACATCAAAGCCGGATGCTTCTAGAAAATTCAACAAAATTATCCGCTTCGGCTTTTGTTTTTTTCCGAAAGTTTTATCCCGCCGTTCTGCCCCGAAACCGACTAATAGCTGTCGGTATATTTAAAGGTAAACTGATCCTGATCCTGAATCGGTGTTTCATCGACCGCCGGACAGAAACCCGCGGCTTTGCAGGCTTCGTTGTTTTCGGATTCGTACAGCCACCACGGTCCAGTTGCCATCTCGCCCTGTTTTACATCCAGCAGCCCGGTTAACAGCCGTCCATAAGTGCTGCTTTCCATTTCCGCTTTCAGTTCTGAAGCGTCATCCAGCATTTGCCCCAGAGTTTCAGCCTGGGTTTTAATCGTCCCGGAGAACAGCTCCGTTCCGTCAATTTCATTCACAACGGTCACGCGAATCGTCTTCGCGCCTTCCACCGTCTTCGGTTTCAGTGCATTAAAGCCCAGAATACACAGCAGTATAGCGGCCAGTATCGCAGCCGCCGCAATCCATTTCTTTTTCATCGTTTATTTCCTCTCCAATTTTTCCAGCCGGTCAATCAGCGGATCCAACAGAAACAGCGCTTCCAGCGCGCTCAGCAGACCTTGAACGAGCGACGTTTTTAAACCCATGACAATATAAATCAGCGTGACTTTGGGTGAAAACACAATAAACGGCAGATCGAGCAGCTGGCCGGTCGCAAATGAACAGAAACCGACCAAAACTACCGCCGCCCACCGATGCTGCAGCAGCTTCGCTTTCAGACTGCCAAACACCACAGCATAGACAGGATAGATCAGACAGTAAGCGAACGTCCAGATTGAAACGCCCTGCACCAGCATGTTGACCAGCGTAAAGACCAGCGCGGCATAGAAAACCTCACGCCGATCAAAGGTCAGAGCCAGCACCGCGATCGTCAGGGTGATCGCTTCCAGATACAGCACCTGAGAAAACATCGTAAAGACGACAGCCATCATCGCCGCCATCATCGCGATTCGCGCAATCTGCTTAACCGACATTGTAGCTGCGGGAAACAAAGGGAATCTCCGCTACGCCTTCCAGCCGATTCTCTTTCAACGCCATCTGAAAGAACACATTGGACAAAAGATTCCAGAAATCTAACAGAATCGGCGGAACCGGTTTTTCTTCCCGATCGATCGCGTATGCGATCCGCAATACCGCTTTGCATCGGCTGCGCAGTCCGTGCAGTGCGCAGGCCCCCGCACAGCCTGTCGGCAGCACAAACTGTTTCAGCTCGCCGTTTTCCTGCGTCAGTTTGACATACAGCTGATCCAGCCAACGGAAATCTTCCGGCCGAATGGCCAGTTTTCCCCGAATGGATCCATTCGCGTGATAGACCAGCTCACACAGCTTCAACAATTCAGGCTGATGCTTCACACAATGCACAGCTTGTCCGATCAGCGATGCCAATTCATCCGTAGCGACCTCATAATCACATTGCCGCGATGTTTCTTTCAGAAACGAATAAGCACAACAGCGTTGATCCATTTCCATCCCCCTTCCCAATAAAAAACTCATTCCTGAATTCAGAATGAGTGAGCTTGACTATTCCATGATTAAAACGAAGTCAATCACAGCCTAGCCTTTAATCCTTCACCCAGAAGACAAGACTTGTTCATTCCGGCCGGTCTACCGACTTCACATCATCCGCCCTTCCGCCTTCCCATATCTTCATACAGTGGCTGTTGGAAGTTTGTCCGCTTCACGGTTGCTGGGGCAGTCAGAGAAATTCACTCTGTTCCCGATTAAGCAGTTTCCTGCACCTGAAATGCGTATTCATTATATCATGCCGTCGGGTAAAATAAAGTCTTTTTGCTTTAAAGATAAGCCTTCTGTCACAAAAAGGTTAAGATCAAGGCGGTGATGATTCCAGCCAATGTCACAATAACCGCACCAAGGTATACAGTGATTCGATCCTTTAAACCAAGCCTTAAAATCATGACAAAGATTTCAGAGCCAAAGGCCGCGATGTTCAGCCATGAATCATCTGTGATGTGTCCCCAATTCCAACGGAGAGTATAAGCTATACATACCGTAAGAAAAGCAGTAATACCTAAAATTTGAAGCGTTTTCGTGTTTTTTTTGCCAGCCTCTGGAAAATCAAAGGTACTCAGCAGAAAAGCAAAGTCGATTAAAAAGAGGTTAAGGACTGAGGAAAATTCAGATCGAAGATCCAGACCCCATTTATGACATTCCCACAGCACACAGGCCAGAATTAGGAGCAGAATAAAAATAAAACCTAAATCCCGCAATCTTTTCAAAAGCCTTTCGTTCTTCATTTTCTTTCCCTCCTTCCTTATGGCTGATGAATCATCAGCTCCAGGACAAGGTTCTCTGACAACGGTGTTTCCGCTACAATCCGGCCGCTCGCCGGACTGACGATCACACCGATTTCCTTTCCGTTATCCAATGCGGAGAAAACATAGAGATCTGTTTTTTCTTCCTGCATCGTTAATTCGGGGGCTGCCTTTTCATAGATCAGCTCTAGAGCACGGGGATATGTATTCACGGCATACTGCACCTCATCCAGTCCCTGTTTTCTCAGCAAGACTTCGGCCTGATTCACTGTTTTCAAACCGGTAACCCAGGGAAAAGTGAAGATAAAAAGGAATACTAATATTAAAATGCAGAAGATGGGTTCCGAGATTCGTTGACCCCAGCCGGGAATTTTATTTTTTAATTTCCAATGATAGAATCCCTGACCCAGCCCCATCATCATCAGATATCCGCCCTCCAGCATATACGGAAATAACGCCCAGCACACCAAACCGAGGACAAACGCAATGACGGCAGTCACAGGTAGCGTCTTTTTGTTGCCAACCCAGGATTTTAATTCTTGCGCTTTGCCTTCTTTTCCACGCAGTGCCCAAATGATAAAATATATAGGCACCAACACAACAATAACGGTAATCTCAACGATATTCTTATACAGCAGCTGCGTACAGTAATACACGGCTGCCAAATCCACACCATAAAGAAGCATCGCGATGATCATCAGACCATAGGATTTCTTCCTGTTTATCTGTTCATTCATCCTCACACCTTCTTTCATTTCACTTTCCTGATTCGGGATTCATCCTGACTGAATAACTTCAGCACCTCATTTTCCAATAACGGCGCCTGGGCTATGATCTTTCCGGTAACCGGACTGATGAGGATTCCCATTTGTTTTCCCTGACGTAGCGCGGTAAAAAGATATAGATCTGTTTTCAGTTCTTGATTGCTTAACACTGGAGCTGAATTAGGAAAAATCCAACTCAGTCCATAACGATTTAGCTTGTATAAAACGAATATCTTACAAGCGTTTGTCATTTTAATGCAAGCCGTACCTACTCAATATCCTTTAATTCACTCCGCAATTTTTCTTCCCCCGCTCTATTTCCCCTTATTTGTTTACATTTTATCATATTCCCCTTGTTTGAAAAGCTGTACGCTTATGACTTCATGAATTATTCATAATTTAGTAACGAGACCAGTCAGGGGATTATGGGGAGAACCTGAAACCTAATTTTCAACCTTCACCGATCTCGTCTATAACATGATACCTGTCAGTTAAAACTGCTCTAAAAACGCAATAAGATCCGGCTGCCCGGATCTTCTATTTTTTTATACGGATTGACTGAATCAGTTCTTGTCTGATTTCTTCTGCCGTTTGACTTTTCGCCGCTTTCCCTAAAATATAGGCGAAACTATCGCTCCATTCCTGATCGTTGTACGCTGCCGCGTCCAAGTTAAGCAAAACTCTTCGCAAAGGAATGAAATAACCCTGCGTATGAAGATCGGAGAGATAGGGACATCCGCATTGATCAGCCAGAAATTCAAGTAAACTTTGTTTCGGCATTGTGTCTGTCCTCCTTTTTGTCAACTAAATCAGACTTTTTATTACTGATCATTTTATCCAGAAACAGGCCATAAATAGGCTGGTTTCAGTTATAAATCCATTATATTCCGAATGTCAAAAAAAGTCTACTTTTTTAGATGACGAGCCGAAAACTAAGCTTGCCGCTTGCACCACCGCAAAAAGGTTTCGTGCGAAACGCCAAGCTGCGAGGCCGCCTGCCGTGATGAAATCTCTTGATTTTTCCACTGCTGACGTAGTTCATTGAATTGATCGGGAACCGGAATCTTCGGTCTTCCGAATTGAACACCTTTGCGTTTTGCGGCTTGAATTCCCTCTTTTTGCCGCTGCCGGATATTTTCACGTTCAGTCTGCGCGACATAGCTTAACAGCTGCAGCACCAGATCGGCAATCAAAGTGCCGGTGAGGTCTTTTCCTTCCCGCGTATCCAAAAGCGCCATGTCCAAAACCACAATGTCAATGCCTTTTTCTTTCGTCAGATGCCGCCACTGCTGAATAATTTCTTCATAGTTGCGGCCCAGGCGGTCAATGCTTTTAATTACAAGCAGATCGCCCTTTTTCATTTTGCGGATCAGCCGCCGGTAACGTGGGCGGTTAAAGTCTTTTCCACTTTGTTTTTCGATGACGATGTTCTTTTCAGGGACCGGGAATTCCAACATCGCAATCATCTGTCGATCTTCGTTTTGATCCTTCGTCGATACTCGTACGTAGCCATAGATTTGGCAAGTCATGATCTTTCCTCCTTTTTCCATTCTATATAAAACCCTATACAAAACGCAATTATACGCTAAAGGTAAAAATTTCCAGCACTTTTAGTAAAAATAAAAAACACAGATTTCTCTGTGTTTTCAATGAATGTAATAATTAATGAAGTAATTACTCGCCAGATATCGCCAAATTTTCTACATACAGCGAGCTGCAGCGCACACCGTTTAAATCCTGCCGGCCGTCATTGCCCAAAGCCACGATCGAATTCATCATTTCCAAATAATTGGCAGCGATCGTAATTAAGTGAATCGGATAGGCAATTTGACCTTTTTCAATTTTAAACCCGCTGGCCTGCAATGAGAAATCTGTTGTCAGCGGATTCAATCCTGCATGCAGTCCCTGCAGATCAGTGATCAGCACGCCTTCCTCGATCTGAGCCATCATGGCGTCCAGGGATTGATCTCCCGGTTCGACAAGCAAATTCGTCGGTGAAATCTGAACCGGACTGCTGCAGCCATTTTTAAATCCATTGCCAGTCGAGGCTCGGTTCGCTTTCAGCGCACTTTTTCGATCATAAAGCGCTTCTTTAAACACGCCCTTTTCAACCAAGACTGTGCGTTGGGTCGGGACGCCTTCATCATCAAAGTCACAGCTGACAAAACCATCAGGAAGCTGCGGATCATCGACAATCGTGATCAACGGACTCATAACCGCCTGTCCCTGACGATCCTTCAATACCGAAAGGTCTTTCTGAATCTGTTCCGAACTGAACATCGACCACAGAGAACCCAGCAGATCTGTGGCGACATCATAACGCAGGATTGCCGGATAACGGCCGGAAGGAATCCGTACGGCAGAGAGCTTGGACACCGCCTCCTGTACCGCTTCTTCGACCAGCTCATCCGCATCCTGGGATGTCAGATCCTTGATGGAACGCCAGCTGAACCCATTTGTTTGTTCCTTGCCGTCCGACGCAATGACGCTCAGCGTGATCAGACCTAAAGTAGAACTGCGGGTTCCCTGTAATCCCTGGGTGTTGGCCAGAGTCGTCAGGGAAGCGACCTCTTGATAGCCGCAGGCAGATACCCGCTGAATTCGGGAATCTTTTTTCAAGGCGGCTGCTTCAATTTTTTTCATGAATTCAATTTTTTCCGATGCCGTATGCTTGGCCAGCGTCTTATCGCTGCGATCATCCGTCATCGGTGTCTGGCCTGGTGTAAACAGAACGGTATCCTCGGTTTCCAAAGCATCCGCCAGTTCACGGCATTGTTTTGCCAAGGCCTGCAGTGAAGCCTCGTCTGTTTTTTCGCTGTAAACACTGGCGCAGCGCCCCTTCCGGGTTCCCCGCAGCGAAAGTCCGCTTGAATCCGAGACGACAAACTGCCGTGACTGCTGATCAAGGATATCAAAGCGCAGCGTCTGAGTTTGACTTTGATAGACCTCAGCCTCTTCCAGGCCCTCTTCCCGGGCAAATTTCAAAAGTGTTTCTGCGATCATTTCAGTTTTCCTCCTTTGCCGCCGACGGTCATTGAACGGACACGGATTGTCGGCTGTCCCACATCGGTGGGAATGGAACCGCTCTTGGATCCGCACATCCCCTGTTCCCGTGAGCCGTTATCTGCGATTTTATCAATTTTAAACAGGATTTCAGCCCCGTTGCCGATCAGCGTCGCACCTCTTACTGGTTCGGCAATCTGACCGCCGCGAATCATATAGGCTTCCAGTACCGCAAAGTTGAAATCGCCGGTAACCGGATTGACCGAACCGCCGCCTAAACGCTTCGCATACAGGCCCAGTGAGGTATCCGCAATGATTTCTTCCACTGTCGAGGTTCCGTTTAACAAAAATGTGTTAGTCATCCGGGAGGTCGGCTCAAACGTGTAGTCCTGACGGCGCGAAGAACCGGTCGCTTCCATTTCCATCCGCCGAGCGTTCAGCGGATCGATCAGATAGCCCTTGAGGATCCCGTTTTCGATCAGCAGGTTCCGCCGGCATGGGTAACCCTCATCATCAATGTTATTGCTGCCCCAGGCGTGCGGAATCGTTCCGTCATCGACGGCGTTGACCAGCTCACTGGCGACTTTCTGCCCCAACTTACCGCAGAAGACTGAATTGCCGTAGGCGACACTGGTGGCTTCCAGCGAATGTCCGCAGGCTTCATGGAAGATGACACCGCCGAAACCATTGTCAATGACCACGGTCATTTCTCCGCTTGGACATTCATCGGCATTCAGCATCACCTTGGCTGTGCCGGCAGCATCCTGAGCCATGGCTTCGATGTCGATTTGATCATAGAATTCATATCCGGCATGAGCGCCCGGCGCTTTCGCGGAGTTCTGCATCCGATCTCCCTCGACGGCTACCGCCTGCATGCGCATCCGTGTCCGCTGACGGTTGTCACGGACAAACTTGCCTTCACTGGACGCGATGATGACGGTTTGATCTTCATCGGCAAGATTAACCATGGCTTTTTTAATCACAGGATCATAGCTTAAAAGGGCATCGTTGGCGCGCTGCATTAACTGGCGGCGCTGCTTTAGGGTCACGCTTTGAACCGGAATTTCCGGTGCATGCTGATCTGCGATTTCCTGCGGCTGAAGAAGCCGGCACTCCGCCTGCCGTTTGCGGCCGATGGACTCAGCCAGCTGATCGATCACCGCCATGATTTTTTCATCGTCTTGTTCGTTGGTATAGCCATAGACTGTGCGTAATCCGTCAAAAATCCGGATTGACAAACCCCAGCGTTCACCGCTGTTAGCCGCTTCAATTTTGCCGTTGAGCATGGAAACACTGCACGTCCATTTTTCCTCTTCAAACAATTCTGCGAAATCTCCGCCCCGAGCCAAAGCCCGATCGAGATATCGCTGTGCTTTTACCGTATCTAAAAACATAGTTTTCCCTTTCTTTTTCTGTTTTTCAGCAATTATTCACACAGGATAACTTGTTTTTCTGTGTGAACCTTGTTATTATGGGACTTGTAGTTTTTCAAAAGGAGTGATTTCATTGGAAAAACCCATTGGATCCCGTAAAAATTTCGCCGATTCCGAAGAAACGCTGGTCAGCGAATTCATGGAACTGGTTCAGGATATTCTGCATATTGACGACGTTCAGGAGCTGCGCGATTATGTTCAGCATTGCAAGACCACCCGTCTGCAGCATTGCGTTAACGTCGCTTATTATACCTTTTTAATCAGCCGCCGCTTGGAGCTGAATGTCCGCAGCGCTACGCGCGGGGCACTGCTTCACGACTTTTACCTGTATGACTGGAAAAACAACGAACAGCCGATCGAAGGCCGCCACAGCGTGGTTCATCCGCAGGTTGCCCTGGCTATGGCCAAACAGTATACGCAGGTCGATCCCATTATGGAAGACTGCATCCTCAACCACATGTGGCCGATGTCCCGGCAGCGTCCGCAGACGAAGGAAGGCTGGGTTGTCCAGGGTGTAGACAAGCTGTGCGCCGCGATGGAAATGGGAACCCAGTCCGTTCGCCGCGTCAGCCCGGTAAAGCTGAAGGCCCTGATGGTTTCGGCCATCGCTGCCCGTTATTAATTTCTGCCCTTTTTCTGTCAGGTTTAAAACAAACGTTCAGCACACCCTTGCGGTGTTTTTTTTTTATCCTTTGCAATCCGGTGGCTCTGTTTTCTTTTTAACAAGCAAAGGCTTACCACTGCGGCAAGCCTTTCCTGTTTGGGATTATGCTTGGTAGACAATCTTGCCGTCGATGATCGTGCAGAGATTTCTGGCTTCGGTATCCACTGCCGGCATGCCGTCAAAAATCAGCACATCGCCGTCTTTGCCGGCTTCCAGAGAGCCAATGCGATCGTCGCAGCCGATGATTTTGGCCGCGTTGATCGTAATCATATGCAAAGCCCGGATTTCATCCAGACCGGTGCGGACGGCTTCACCGGCCTGGGTTATGATCATGTATGGAACAAAGCATGGGCCATCGGTCATGATGGCGCAGCAGACTCCGCGCCGATCCAGTTCCGCCAGACAGTTAATATCCACCTTGCAGCCTTCCCCGCCAAACAACGGAGCCCCTAACGGCCCGTAAATCACACCGCGGACATGCTTGCTGGAAGCAAGCTCGTCATAGAAATCACTGGAACCTAACGCATGATCCAGCGTCACATCAAAATCAAACTCCTCGGCCAGCTGCAAGAGCGACATCATATCATGCTGATAGCAATGAACTTTGAGCGGAATTTTCTTCTCCAGCACCAACAAACCGTTTTCCAGCCCCTGATCGAACTTCGGCATTTTTTCCGGATCCGTTTGACCCTGAGCTTTTTTAGCCTGATAGTCTTTCACCTTCAGAAAGTAATCACGAAATAAATCCGCAACCCCTAAGCGCGACATCGGCATCGCTGTCCGCGGTCCGTAAACACCTTTGGGATTGACGCCCATTGCGGCTTTTAAAGCGATGGGATTGCGCAGTGTTCGGCTGGCCAGCGACGTTCCGGCGGATTTCACGGCACAGGCTAATCCGCAGATCACGTTGCCGCTGCCGGGAGTAATCGCGCTGGTTGTGATTCCGGCCTTCGCTGATTCCATAAATGAACGATCCAGCGGATTAATGCCGTCGTAAGCCTGAATTTCAGGTGTCTGCGGCTTGGTCAGCTCATTGAGATCCTGAGCGCCGGTGTCCGTATCAAAACCGCCGATATGGGAGTGGGCATCGACAATTCCCGGCATGACAATCCGGCCGGACGCGTCGATGACCTGAGCGGCTTCGGCTTCAATCGCCGCGGCGACTTTTACAATTTTGCCGTCATCGCCGATCAGCACATCAGCCTGTTCCAAAACACCCTGCGGCCCCATCGTCAGCACTTTCCCGTTTTTTATAAGAAGCATTTCATCGCATCTCCTTTCCGATACAAAATTTCACCGTTGGCGATCGTCATTTCGACTGCGCCCTTGTAGCTGGTGATCGGATTGGCACTCCACAGGACAAGATCGGCACGCTTGCCTTCTTCCAGCGAACCTGTCAGGTTTTCAATTCCCAACAGTTTGGCGGCATTGTAGGTCAGCATTGTCAGCACCGCCTCGTCATCGTGGATCACTTTCTGCATTTCCAAAGCCGACCACAACAAATCCTCACGGCCGCCGAAACCATTGTCAGCGGCGCTGAAAGCCACCGTCGCTCCCTGTCGGGCCAGTTCGGCAATTCCGGCATAATCGGTATTGCGCGTATATTTATTAAACCCATTGGCCGGATTGGCGACGATCAGACCGCAGTGCTTCTCTGCCAGTTCGGACAACGTACCATCGACGCCAAACCCGCCGCAGAAAACCAAATCCAGGTCGTACTCAGCAGCTGCCCGCAAAACCGAACGAATCTCCGTCGGTGTATTGCAGCTGACAAACAACGGCATCCGCTTGTCAACGACCTGTTTTAAAGCTGCCAGTTTTTCATCTCGTTCTGTCTTTTCATCTTCTGGATTATAATTTTTGGCTGCCTCCAGCTTTTCCTTGAACATCGCAAAAATGCCCATTTTGGTCATTGGCGCCAGATTGCGGGATCCATACGCCTCTTTCACCGCTTCGGTTACCGAAGCTTTCATGCCTGTCTTTTCCTTGATCAGCATCTTCATCGGATTGACGCCATGAACGTCAAAAGCCGCCATCTGTCCGCCGAACACATTGTTGTTGGCCGGAGCGACGCCCACCGCCGTAATGCCGAAAGCATAGATCTGCTGCCGGGTAATGCCTCGGCCGTTAAAGGCATACTTGACATCCAGCTGCGGCGTGAAGACGTCGGAGCGTTCATCATTGTCATTGGCATTGCCGCGGATTTCCCGGCCTGGGCCTAAAATTCCCCAGTCGCTCAGCGGATCAATAAAGCCTGGAAACACCTGCATCCCTGCCGCATCGATCACCTCGGCTCCGCTGGCCTTTAGATGCTCACCGATTTGAACGATCTTGCCGTCTTCGATCAACAGATCCGTGTTTTTTACCTGTCCCCGGCCGTTATGGACACAGCCGTTTTTGATTAAAATCATCGAATTCATCATCCTTTCCCTGATGTTCATTATACTCATTTAACGCAGAGTCTTCCAGCGATTTCCGACAGAGAATGCACAAAGTCATCAAAACGAGAGAGTTGAGTCATTTTCAAGAAAAATACAAACTAAAAAAGGCTGATCCTGCGGCCAATGGATCAGACCCTTTTTTGATTTTCTGATGCCTGATGAAACAGGGCCAGGCTTCACCCTTAAGCATGGAGGCAGATCATCCCCGACAGCGGCGGTTTTCCACAATTCCCCATAACATCAAACCGATCGCAATCAATTCGATGAGAATGAATAATCCATGCGGCAGCTCCTCAACAAGACCATTCAGCATCAAAGCGAAAGCATTAAGGAATAATCCCAGCGTTAACGGCCAGGCTTGTTTTTGACGGCGGCACATAATCTCAGGCCTCCTTCTAAATCCGACGGCTGTAGTAGGTTTTACAGCCGATCATGACGACTAACAGCACCACCAGCACCGCCAACAGAGTAAAGAATACCGTGGAATTAAACATTCCGCTTAATAACAGCGCAAAATATTCCAATCCCATCATGATCATCAAGGTCGAAGCACTGGTCTTCATGCCGATCAAGGCCTGACGTTCGTCCTTTTCTTGAATTTTGCTTCGCTTCAGCTGTTCAGGATTTTTCAGCAGCTTCATTTTTTTATAGACGTCAAATGCACCAATGATGACTAAGCCTGTTCCTGTTCCCATATAAACTCCCTTTAAAAAAGAAGCAAATTCCAGTTCACCCGAAGGCTTCCACAGACTGGCGATCACAATCACGATGATCCCCAACATGACCCCCAGAATCGAAAGATTTCGGCGATTTTTTATCGTTTTCGTATACTCTGCATCGCTGAGCAGAGCCTGACTTAATGCTTTTGCCAACATTTCATTCATCCTCCTCAAATAAGAAAATATCCTCGATCATCAAGCCGAAATACCGGGCAATCTTGTGCGCCAAGGTCAGCGAAGCATTGTACTTCCCATTTTCCAGCGAGATGATGGTCTGACGGGTGACCTCGACCGCATCGGCCAGTTCACTTTGCGATAAGCGGCGCTGTTTGCGCAGCTCCTGAATTCGATTTTTCAATTTATCACGCTCCATAGTATAGCTAGCTTTACATTTATAGTATAGTCAGCTTTACACATTTTGTCAAGCGAACTTTACACTTTTTCTGCAACTGACTTTAGGGCCTTCCTTTTTGAGGATTAATCGTTGACATGCTTCCCTCAGCTCGCTGCAGTCTGCCGAAAAAACCAAACGCTGTCAAAGTCGGCGGATGCTTCTTCCGACTTTCTTTCGTCATGAAGAAGATAACAGATATTGCCTTGATCGGCATTATAAAAAGGGCATTTCTGCCCTTTATCAGACTATTCCGGTTTTGAGGAATCTTCTTTTTTCTGCGTGTTCTCTTCCAAATGATTCAGCCGCCAGGTCAGCGCACTGCCCAGAATCAATCCGGCCAGGATCAGAAAGAACTTCCATAGAATAAACGGATTGGATCGATCATGAATCATATAGTCATCATACAAGGCGACATTAAAGCTCATATCCAGATAATTCACAATCAGCAGGATCAAAAATAAGATGACAATCGCGGATCCCAGCCAACGCATAACCGTTATTTTTTCATAGACTTATTACCGATGGCCTTACATCTGTTTCAGAATGACAGACAGCTTCGGCATCAGCTGCTGCTTACGGGAAATGATGTCGTGATCATATCCTGAATGATCATCAAACTTCGTGTCGATGATTTCATTCATCACATAAGAGAGCGGTCCGCTGTAAACGAACATGGTTCCCTCCGCCATGATATGCGAGAACATCATGACCATCAGATCAAACTGCTTGGTTGTCTGTTCCTTTTCCAGCTGTTGGCGGAAAGCCGGCAGGATTGCCTGAATGTCTTCAATATTTTTATAGTTGGTCTGCCCAATCGCAATCTTGTATTTTCCCATATCATAGGTCTTTAAGTCGCGGTTCAGTATCTGGGTCGGCGTCGATTCCTTAAGTGCCACCGAAGCGCTCAGCATTTCATCAGCATAGTGATCCAGATCCACTCCGGCAATTTCCGCCAAACCGTAAGCGATATCCTTATCCAGCTGCGTTGTCGTTGCGGATTTGAAATGCAATGTATCGGAGATAATCGCACTCATCATAATTCCAGCCATCTGAGCGGACGGCGTAATCCCGTTTTCCTTATACAGCTGCGCGATAATCGTACAGGTACAGCCGCAGCGCTGATTGCGGTAAAAGATCGGATACGAGGTTTCAATGTTGCCGATGTGATGGTGATCAATAATTTCTTCAATCTCGGCATCTTCAATGTTGTTGATCGCCTGATTCTTTGCGGAATGATCGACGAGAATAAACTTCTTGCGCCGATAATTCAACAGATGATAGCGGGATACAGCACCGACCGCTTTGCCTTCGATATCCAATACCGGATAGCTGCGGTAACGGGTATTCGCCATCTTCTTGGCGACATCATCCACATATTCATCATCCTGGAAGGTAATCGGATTGCGGCTCATCAGACTTTCCACCGGGAATGCCTCGTTGATGACCTTGGCCACCTTCATCGTGTCCCATGGTGTACGGATGACAGCACAGTCCTGTTTGCGCGCCAGCTCCAGATTGTCCGGACTGATCTGTTCGTTGCATGTAATAATCATGCAGCGGGTTCCCATTTCCAGCAGTTGCCGTTGTTTGCGGTTGCCGTCTGAAAGGATCGTGATGGAATGCTTGAAGTTTTCTTCAAATTTTGTGCCGTCATTGAGCGTCACAATGAAAACTTTGCCGTTGGTCTTGAAGTTTTTAGGTTCGTAATCAATTTCACCGTTGATCGTTTTAGCCAGCGCTGATAACGATGCGGTTTTCATCAGTTTCTGCATCAGTTCATCGCTCATCATCCGCGGGGAAGCCAGATTGGAAGTGGAAACGATCCCGGTCAGTTTCTGCTGCTCATCCAGGACAAACAGTGACTTGTTGCGAGCCTTGAACAAGACGTCCCAAGCTTCTTTCAGTGAGGTTTTCGTTGAGATCAGCGTGGGTTCATCAATGTCAATGTCCCGCAGCTGAGAACGCGCATCTTTCAACAACAACGGATTCTCCAGACCGAAGCGTTTTAAAACATATTTGGTTTCTTCGTTGAGGGGGCCTAAGCGGCACGGAATCGCATGGACGCCCAGCCGCTGCTTGAGTTCAGCATAAGCCAAGGCAGAACAAATTGAATCGGTGTCCGGATTCTTATGACCGACGATATAAACATATTGCTGCATAAATTCACCCTATCATATTTTCTGCGCCGTTATCCAGAGCGGCGGTCTTTCTTACAGCGTTATTATAGCATAAAGCCGTCCCTCGCCAACGGTCAATGCTCAATTTTTTACGATGAAAGCGCATTTTTTTGACTGGGACAGTTGACGAAAAAGCGCAGAAAACCTAGAATGAATGTTAAATCAAAACAGAGTTGGGGGATTTTTCAAGTGAGAAGCGAAAACAGTTTAGGATGGAAACAGGGGGCTCGGGATGGACTGCCGATTGCATTCGGATATTTATCCGTGTCGTTTACCTTCGGCATGGCTGCCGCGGCGGCCGGCTTGTCGGTCAGCGAAGCCGTGATGATTTCAGCGACAAATCTGACTTCTGCCGGTCAGTTTGCGGGCTTAACCTTGATTCAGGCTCAGGCTTCCTTCATGGAAATGGCGCTGACGACGCTGATCATTAATTTGCGGTATGCCTTAATGTCGCTGTCGCTGGCCCAAAAACTCGATCCTGCCGTATCCCGATGGCAGAAGGCGATCCTGGCCTTCGGCAATACCGATGAAATTTTCGCCGTTGCCGTCAGTCATCCCGTTGTCTATTTCCGGTATATGCTGGGGTTGATTTTAACGCCAATGGCAGGCTGGGTCGGGGGTACTTTTCTGGGCTGCGCCTTTAGTGCGTTGCTTCCAACGGCAATCCGCTCTGCATTTGCGGTTGCGATCTACGGAATGTTCATCGCGATTATCGCGCCGGTCGCCCGGCAGCTGAAATCGGTAGCCGTCGTTATTGGCATCGCTGTCATCCTAAGCGTAACCCTGCGGATATGTCCGTGGTTCAGCGGGATTTCTGAGGGCTTTTCAATCATTCTCTGCACGATCATCGCAGCCGCGTTAGGAGCATGGCTGTTTCCGGTTCAGGAAGCTGAATCCACAGTCATGCACGACTCATCATCAAACGGCCAAGTTGAAAATTGAATTTTACACGCAGATTAAAGAAAGAATAAAGCAAGCAAATTTTCAGTGCTGAATCAAAAATCATCTGACAATTAAGAACCGGCCGAATCCGAAAAACTTCAATATTGGGATCAGGCCGGTTTTTTTCGTGTTTTCAGATCAAGAAATGGACGCATGAAGCTGCATATTTTGACTGGCTATCCGCTTCATGGATTTTACTGACAAAACACAGATCAGCAAAGTAAGCAGATCCGCTGCTGGCTGGGCAAAATATATTCCATTAACCCCCAGCCAAGGCGGCAGGATGAGAATAAATGGTACATAGAACAAGCCTTGTCGAATCAGAGATAGAAACAAGCCGTATCGGCTGGACCCGATCGTCTGAAACGTAATCGTCATCATATAACACAGCCCGAATGCCGGATACAGTACAACCTGAGAAATCAGCAGTTTTGCACCATAATCAATCACCGCCGGATTGGAATTAAACAGTTGAATCAACGGTCTGGCACTGACAATATAAAGCGCGGCTACGATGATCGTCAACAACAGCGATGCCTTTAAGGCAAACTGCACGCACGCATGAAACCGATCTTCGCTCTTCGCACCAAAAGCATAGGATGCGACCGGCTGGTATCCCTGCATAAAACCCATGATCACATAACAGCCAATCAGCACTAAACGTTGAACCACACCATAGGCTGCAATAATCAAATCAGCATCTGCCATCGGTTTAGCCGCCATGTTGGTTAATGAAGTTGCAACTGCCAAACAGATCTGAATGACCGCCGTTGGAATTCCGATCAGGGTTACTGTTTTTATCAAACTCCAATTTGGTTTAAAGTATTGAGGATGGATTTTGATCAGTGATTTTCCACTGACATAAAAGATGATTAGGATCGCAAAAGTGACAAACTGAGAAACCGTCGTCGCCAGCGAAGCCCCGCCAACCCCCATTCCCAAGCCCCAGTCGAACATGAAAATTGGATCTAAAACAACATTGAGCACCGCTCCGGTAATGACCGCAATCGAGGAAATGCGCACGGATGATTCCGCTCTGGCGGCACAATTCAGACTCTGTGCCGGTAAATTTGCCAGCGCAGCGATGAACATCCAGAACGCATAATCCTTGGCCTGCGGCAGAACCGCGGAAGAAGCGCCAAACGATCGTAACAGCGGTTCCATGAAGAAGATTCCGCCAACACATAACAGAATACCGATCAGAATCGAGATTCCAATTATGGTAGTAACCGTAGTATTGGCCCCTTGCTTATCCGCTGCGCCTAATTGCCGGCCCGCCAGCACCGCAGCCCCGGCGGCAAAGATATTTTCTACGGACACCATGATCAGCAAGAGCGGCAGTGTCACACCAACGGCAGCCAGCGCGATATCAGAGTGTAGCATACCGATATATGCCGTATCTACGATGTTATAAACAGCCTTTGCCAGCAATGCGATTGTGGCCGGAACCGCGAGCTTTACAATCGCTTTTGATGGCTGCATAGCGCTTAAAATTGAACTCTGGGTCTGACTCATAAGCCTTTCCTTTCTGCGTCTACGACGCCGTACAGCAGAATTGCCAAGGCTCTTTGACAAAGCTGCTCACGTTCTTTTCCGTTTTCCGGATCGGTTTGACCTTGGCCTGCATATTGCGCATTGATGAAGTCCTGGGTCTGACGAAACAAATCAATCACTTCCTCACGAGAAAAATCCGGCCGCAGCGTAAGCTGGCCCAAAATCGTATCCAAGACCTCAATGTTATATCGATCAAATTCAACACGTACTTCAGCGATCGCTGAGCGCAGATGCGACGGAGCTGATAAAAGTGCCTCACAGAATAATCGAAGCTGATGCGGGTGTTGATCAAAATAATCCCAGCGTGCTGCAAAATATTGATCCAGCTGGGCCTGAACGCTGGCTTCAGCCTTTGATAAAGCAAGCTTTAGATAAGCAGTTAATCCATCAAAACAATCCTGAATGCACGTCAGATATAATTCATCTTTATCCTTAAAATAGTGATATAGAATTCCCTTTGAGATATCACCCTCCGCACAGATCACATTGATTGAGCTTAATCCGTAGCCCTTTTCCGCAAATTCCTTCGCTGCGCTCTCCAGTATCCGCTGACGGCTGATCTGATTTCTTTCTTCTCTTTTCATTCTAGCCTCCATAAAACAAACTATCTAGTCTGTTTTTCATAAACGATCCTATCACAAACAGACCAAGTGGTCAATCTTTAAGAAATAAAGATTGACAAATTTCCTTTTTTGTATACGCTATACTTTTTCTGTTTTACAGGCCGAACTGATTTAGTCTTTCAGCCACAATAAAACCGTGCGTTTTTGTGCACGGTTTTATTGTGAATCATTTTGATCTGTTAAATCAACATCAGCCAGGCGCTGAATATTCTGAATCAGCTGTTTATTGACTCGCTTATAAGTTTCCAGATCCGATTGAGATATCTCTTGTGTGATCCATTGGGAGAACTTTGCCCGGTTTTCCTGCAGCAGCTGAATAATCGGAGCCGCTTTGTCCGTTAACATCAGATGCACAATACGACGATCACGCTTATCCACTTCTCCACGAAGATATCCCTTTTGCGTTAATGAATCAACACTGCGGCAGATCAACCCCTTAGACACACCCAGTGTAACGGTCAACTCTTTAGCCGTATCCATCTGTGGATTATTGGACAAAAAAATCAATAAATTCATTTCATTTGGGGAAAAAGGCTCCTTGATGATCGCGCGGCAGCAGTATTTACTGTAAGCTTCACGATAACGAGCATACCATTGCAGCATTTCGCCCGCTTTTAAATCAGAAACTGAGATCATGATGTATCCTCCTTTACAGTCTGTTTTAACAGTGATTTCTTTTGATCAATTCTTTCAATGTCTGCCTTATTTCTTTTATTCTATGCTAAAATAAGTACAAATTCCAGTTTTGAATCATTTCCAACGCGATTAACAGAACGGAAGAGTCAGCATTGCAACAAAAGGGAGAGAATTTTTATGCGTTTATCTTTAATTTGTTATACCTTAATCATGGCCGGTGTGACCTATCTTCTGCGGGCAGCGCCCATTCTTATTTTTCAAAAAAAGATTGAAAATGCCTTCATTCAAAGCTTCCTGTTTTATGTTCCCTATGCGGTACTGGCGGCGATGACTTTCCCAGCGATTTTGATGAGTACACGCAGCGGGCTGAGTGCGGCGGCAGGTCTGTTGATCGCTCTGATCTTAGGCTGGCGTGGCAAAGGCCTGTTAACGGTGGCACTGGCAGCCTGTGCTGCGGTGTATCTTGTTGAACTGATTATCTTATAAAAATAAAAGTGATCTATTGTTAAAGAAGGTGATAGGATGCTCATGCTCTGTTCTAACGGTCTGACCTGCAAAGCACTCCGGGATCAGGTGCGTCAGGAACCCCATAAACTGCACAAAGAAAAACCGCGGGCAGCTTTGATCGTTACTTCTGATCCAATTTATAAAGAAAAAAACTATCATGTTGCGCGCTGCCTTCAGGAATTGGAAAGTCTGGGTTTCAGCGTGGATCTGTTTGATTTTGATTATCAACGTGCTGAGATGCTTCTGGCCTATGATTGTGCCGAACTGATCGGTGGTAATCCTTATACTTTGCTTCAATCTCTGCGCAAAAGTCAGGCTCAGCCTATACTTAAAGAATTAGCGAAGCATCATATTTTGATTGGCTGGAGTGCAGGGGCACTGGTTTTAGGACCAACAATCGACTTGATTGAACAATATTTCCCTGAGATGAACACGCTTAATCTTACGGATTTGACAGGAATGAATTTGACAAGCAGACAGATATTACCTCATTATCATCAATTTTTAAACCGTGATCCACAATATGAAATACTTTGTCAAGCCTACGAGCAGGATCATCACTGTGAAATTATCCGGCTTAGTGACGGTGAAGGGATCATTATCGATTCAGAAAATGACTCTTTCATACGGATTCAATGACTTTTATGGAATTTAGAATTTTCATTATTCTGACAATAATACTTCTTTCATTTTCAACATAAAAAGAAAACCACGATGCGATCCGGTATGATCAAAACGTGGTTTTTGCTTTATGGGAGAAAAGCCTGGGATTTGGCCTTATCGAATACAGCGTGGATTTCAGAGAACTTTATTCCTTGAACTCCGGTGGATTTTTACGGGCTGGATCGAAGTGCTGACCATCTCCGGACAGATCAAAATAAATTCGGGAATCGGACGTGACGCCCCAGTCCTTTTGCGAACCGCTGTCCACAATCCGATTAAAGGCCTGACGGAACATCGTGTTGTGCGCTTCCTCGCGGTTCAGCAGAAAGTCAATGACTTCGCGGACGCCTTCATCCTCAATCTGACGGTACAGATACTGATACACAACTTTTGCCCGCTGCTCGGCCGCAATATCGGAAAGCAGATCGGCCGCCAGATCGCCGGTTTCATTGACATACGCCGCTGTCCACAAATAGCCTGAAGCATTCGCCAGCAGCGGTGTTAAACCAGTCAGCACATGCGCTTCCATGCCTCCGACAGTAGCATCCTTAGCGTTGAGCTGATCACCGTTAAGCTGATTGATCATCTCGGCGACGATTTCCATGTGACATAATTCTTCGGCTGCAATATCAAGAAATAAATCTTTGATTTCCTTATCCTGAATCCGCAGGCTCTGAGCAAAATACTGCATAGCCGCTTTCATTTCCCCCTGCGGACCGCCTAACTGTTCCTGCAGCAGCGCAGCATAGGTTGGGTTGGGTTTCTTCACTTTGACCGGATGCAGCAGCTTTTTCTGATGTTTAAACATGATGTTTCCTCCTTCGTTATTTTTGAACTTTGTTCGTTTGGTATTAGGATGAACCGAATTGAGAAAAATCAAACGTGAAAAATCAAAAATAAGAAAAACCGCGGGTCAGGAACAACATCTGCCGCGGTGCTCAGAAAAAAATAAACGATAAGAAAAACGCCTAAACCACAACCGTCATGGTTTCAGGATTGACCGGATGGGCGTCCGGCTGCTGCGCCGGGGTACCAATAACCAGCGATCCCATGCAGAAATAATTCTCCGGGACGCCTAAGGATCGGGATAGACCGGCAAATTGCGGATGGTTAAAAACATGCCGGCTGTAATCAATCCAGCAGGAACCCAAGCCCAGCGCCTGGGCTGCCAGCATCATGTTGCCCATCGCCAGCGCTGCGTCCGTGACCGGTGAATACGCCTTTTTATCGGCAAACACGACGATTAACAAGGGAGCATTATAATACGGATCTTCCTCTACATTCAGCAGCGAAGCCAGCTCTTCGATCATCTCCTTGCGCTGGATTGCGACAAAATACCAGGGCTGCTGATTCATCGCACTCGGCGCTGCCTGCCCTGCTTTCATCAAAATATCCAGCTGTTCGCGGCTGACCGGCTGTTCCGTATAGCTGCGAATGCTGCGGCGGTTAAAAATGGCGTCTAAAACTTCACTCATCCTTGGATCTCCTTTCGGCTTTTATCTGATTTCTGCTGATTCAGCCCACGCTTTCCGCCTGGGACTGTAACAAAAATCATTGAAACAGAATTCACAGAAGCCGCCGGCAGTCTAATAAGTCAGAATCTGCGGGCCATCCTCCGTGATCAAAATCGTATGTTCCCATTGTGCAGACGGTTTGCCATCCTGGGTGTAGATCGTCCAGCCATTGTAGCGATCCATCTCGACGCGGGCGCTGCCCATGTTGATCATCGGTTCAACCGTCATAACCATCCCCGGCACCAGCAGCATCCCGGTATTTTTTTTACCGACATGGGAAACAAACGGATCGTCATGGAATTTCAAACCGACGCCATGACCGCCCAATTCGCGGACAACCGAGTAGCCGCAGCTCTCTGCATAACTTTGGACGGCCGCCCCGATATCACCGACAAAATGCCAGGCCTGTGCAGCGGCAATACCGCGGTTCAGGCATTCCTTCGTTTCTTCAACCAGACGACGATTTTCATCGCTGACCTCACCGATCATAAACATCCGCGAAGCATCGGAATAAAATCCATTGTAAATCGTCGATACATCCACGTTGACGATGTCGCCGGCTTTCAACTTGCGGCGATGACTCGGAATTCCATGGCAAACCTCGTTGTTGACCGAGGTGCAGACACTTTTTGGGTATCCCTCATAATTCAGCGGGGCGCAGATCGCTCCTCGTGCGGTGGTCGTGTCATAGACAATTTTATCAATTTCCTCAGTGCTCATGCCCTCACAGATTGCGGCGGCAACCGCATCCAGCACCACCGTGTTAATATCAGCACTGGCTTGTATGCCAGCAATCTCCGCCGGAGTTCGGATCAGACTGTGAGAGGGGACGATGTGACCGCGCTTTTTATAATACGCAATTTTCTGATCCAGCGGCTGGTGGCACTCACTGTATAGATGACCACTGCCGCACCAGCATGGATCTTGGGGTTTAAGATGAATTCGTTTCATACTTCGCCTTCTTTCTATAAAATGATCTGATCATTTATCACTAAGGAAAAGGTCAGACCTAACTTCTCCGCCGCTTTGCGGCACAGCAGCATCCGCTGCATAAAGATTTCAAAATAATCCATCACGGCAGAAATCTGCGTGTCGATTTTCAAATCAAGAACAATCTTTTTGCGATCCGGTGTGATTTCTGTGCGCGACTGATGCACAGCATAATTGACCCGGTCGTGAATATCAAAGGTGGCAAAATCACGATTGCGGACACGCGTGCGGCGGACATCGGTTTTGTCTGCCAGAATCAAGGCCGCAGCAATCGGATTAACGGGGTAGGCAGTGCTTTCATCATGATTGCCGATCGCGCTGATTATCGTTGAGATTTCCTCAGCTTCCGCTCCCAGCTTGTCAAGAATCCGAAAAGCCATAACCGCTCCGCTCTGCGCATGATCGACACGGTTAATCACGTTGCCGATATCGTGCAGCCAACCGGCAATTTCCGCCAGTTCCGCCTCTCTTTGACTATATCCCAATGTCAAAAGGATTTCCCGCGCTTCTTTCGCGACCTTGCCGACATGCGCAAAACTGTGCTCAGTATAGCCCAGCGCCGCCAAAGCTTCATCCGCTTTCTGAATGTACGTTCTGACCTGGGGATTATTTCTGACCTCTTCAACGGTGATCATCGCGTTCCTCCTTTTCCGTCCTTTGCAGGATTTCCTTCTCTGCCTTTACTATGGACCAATACCGGCATTCTAATCGGCCTGCTGGATCAGCACGCCCTCCTGCGGCATGGATCTGTGGGTACTGTAAAACCGCTGGATCGCCAGGATCATGGCTTCGCTGTCCTCGACTCCGGCAGTTTCATTGCAGGAATGCATCGCCAGCTGAGCTAATCCGATATCGACGGAAGCGATGCTGACCTGAGAAGTGCTGATGCTGCCCAGCGTACCGCCGCCTTTTAAATCAGAACGATTGGTGAAATATTGCGTTTTCACTCCAACTTCAGCGCAAAGCTCCTTGAATAAAGCCGCGCTGATCGCGTCCGAGGTATAACTCTGATTAGCATTGTATTTGATCACGATGCCCTGATTCAGATAAACACGATTAGTCGGATCGGATTTCTCTGGAACATTGGGATGCACGGCATGCGCGTTATCCGCAGAAATCATCAGCGACGAAGCCAGCGCCCGCTGCAGATCCTCCTCCGTCAATGCCATTGCCTGCGTTATTCGGCGCAAGGTATCGATCAAAAAGGTCGAAGCCGCGCCCTGGCGTGTCCGGCTGCCGACTTCCTCATTGTCAAAGCAGCAGTAGACATTCAATGAACGGCGGCTGCGGCCCTGCAGAAAGCCCTGCAGCGTCGTATACGCACACTGCAGATCATCCAGATGCGGACTGGAGATAAACTCTTTGTTCTTGCCCCAGACATAGCCTTTCTGCAAGCAGGTTAAGTACAGATCAAAACTGAGTACCGCCTCCGGTGCGACCTTGAGCTCTTCTGCCAGCAGCGTCTTGATATCAAACGGCTCCTGACCCAAGCCCAGTAATGGAAGCATATCTTTTTGAGCATTGTAGCTGGCGTTGGTATTGGCTTCACGGTTCATGTGAATCGCCAAAGAGGGAATCGTCAGCAGCGGACGGTCAATGTTCAAATACCGGCTGACAATCTTCTCTCCATCCCGCACGATCACCCGGCCAGCTAAGGACAGCGGGCGATCCATCCAGGTGCTGCACAGCATTCCGCCATAACCTTCGGTGTTCAGCTTCAGATAACCGTTTTCCAGAATCACAGCATTGGGCTTAAGCTTGAAAGTCGGTGCATCACTGTGGGACGCTGCGATATTGAAACTGAGATCTTCTGTTGTTTCCGGCATTTGCCAGGCCAGCAGACTGGAATGATTGCGGATCGTAAAATACCGTCCGCCGGGCGTCAGCGACCAGCGGGCACTCTCAATCTGTTCTTCATATCCAGCCTGGATCAGCCGTTCACGCAGCTGATCGACGGCCTGAAAACAGGTGGGGCTGGCTGCGATAAAATCAAGCATGTCTTGAATTTGTGTGTTTGTCATTTCTTCACCTCATTAAAATTGATCCGGAAAATCCGGGGTTTTTAACCAACAAAACTTAGCCGCAGAAAACTACGTCATCTCAATTATACTCATTTTCATGCCAAACGACACATAAAAACATGAATTCCTGGCAGATTTCCCTGTTAAAACAGCGCAAATCGGACAGAATGACTATCAGAATCATAAGTCATTGAAGGAGGAAACAACATGACCATCCAAACCACTCTGCCCCGGATCAATGAACTGGGGTACTATGAAATGCGGCTGGAAAGCATCGGCGGCCTGGGCGCAAATCTGTGCGGCAAACTGTTGGGCGAGCTGGGGGCTGTTCAGCTGGGCCTGAATGCGGCCAGTTTTTCCAGTTATGGCTCGGAAAAACGCGGCTCTCCGGTGAAAGCCTTTATTCGTTACAGTGCGCCGACTCAAGAAATCCGCATCAATTCCCCCGTCCGGCATCCCGACTGTCTGGCCTTATTTCATGAAGCCATGGCAGGAAAGCTGCCGGTTAACGCCGGGGTACAGCAGCATTGCCGGGTTGTCATCAATACGGCGTTGGACGGAGCCGCAATCCGGGATCGGATGCAGCTGGCAGCGCGTGATATCTACTGTGTTGATGCACTGACTCTGGCGCTGCAGTCGAAGTCGCGTGTGAACATGGTCATGCTTGGGGCGATTGCCCGCGCCACTGGCTTTATACCGTTAGAGGTCGCAAAGCAGGCAGTGATCGCGACACTGGGCAGCAAAGCACCGGAGCTGTTGGGCGCTAACTTAGAGGGTGTGCAGCGCGGCTATGATGAAGTTCAGCTCTATCATTTTGATGATGAACGCTATCCGGAAATTCCATTTGACAGCGAAAGTGAAGGCTGGGGCTGGAAAACCGCTCCGATCGGCGGGGTTAACCCGATCAGCGGCAGTTCTGTACGCAATGATCTTTCTGCCAGCCGCGAAGGTTATCTGCCGCTGTTTGAGCCGGAAAAGTGCATTCATTGCGGCCTGTGCGATTCCACCTGTCCGGATATGGTATTTCAATTCTTTCCTGGGGAACTGAAAGGCCGGAAAACGATGCTCAACCGCGGACTTGACTATCGTTTCTGCAAAGGCTGTCTGCGCTGCGTTGACATCTGCCCGACTCATGCCTTAACCCGCGGAGTTGAGAAAGAACATCCGCATCCAGACTATTTCACTCCGGTTCGCGATCTGTTAACACCCGATCTGCAGCAGACCCATGTCGGCGCCAACAGCTGGGTTACCAGTGAATCACCGAATGAAGAAATTTTGAAAAAGGGAGGAAATGTGTGATGAAAAAACAGATCAGCCTGTATGAAAGCGGCAATGAACTGGCTGCGGTTGCCGCAAAACAGATCAACTATCATGTCATGGGCTACTATCCGATTACCCCTTCAACCCAGATCGCTGAAAATCTTGATCTAATGAAAGCTCAAGGACTGCACGATATTTCCCTGATCGCTGCCGAAGGCGAACACAGCGCGGCTGGAATCTGTTACGGTGCCAGCACCGGTGGCGGCCGGGTTTTCAATGCCACCAGCGCCAACGGTTTGCTTTATGCCCTGGAACAGCTGCCAGTTCAATCCGGCACTCGCTTTCCGATGGTGATGAATGTTGCCTGCCGGACGGTATCCGGCCCCCTGTCCATCAAAGGCGATCACAGCGATATTATGATGATGCTGAACTGCGGCTGGATCATCCTGTTCGCCAACAGCGTGCAAATGGTATACGATTACAACCTGATCGGACTCAAGCTGGCTGAAACTGTCAATCTGCCGGTTGCGGTCGCCTTTGACGGATTCTTTACCAGCCACCAAAAACGCCGCTGCATGATTTTTGAGAAGGATCAGGACGTTCAGGACTACATCGGACCCGTGAAAAAACGTACGGATATCCTCGATACCGAACATCCGGTAACCATTGGTTCCTATATGAACGAGCCGGATTTAATCAATAATAAGTATCAGCTGCATGAAGCAATGGAACAAGTGTTCAATGAGATTGAGCCGCTGTTTGAAGAATTTAAAGAATTGAGCGGACGGCCGCAGCACCTTGTGGAAACTTATCGGGCGGAGGAAGCCAAAGTGGTCATCTTTGCGCTGGGCTCGACTTATCACACATTAAAAGAAGCTGTCGATCAGCTGCGGAAAGAAGAAATTGAAGTCGGCGCTGTCACACTGACGATGATCCGCCCGTTTCCCAAAGCTCAGCTGATTGAAAAGATCGCCCATGCTGAAACCTTAATTGTCTTAGATCGGCAGGACAGCTATGGTGCCCAGGGCGGCAACATGTCACTGGAAATCCGTGCGGCTCTGCAGGAGGCGAAACTGGATTGCGAGGTCTATACACGAATCTATGGTTTGGGCGGCAAAGACTTCTACTATGAGGAAGCTGTAAAACTGGTGAAGGATTGTCTTGGGCAGGATCTGCCGCGATTTGATTACCTGCAGATAAACGAAGGTCAGCCTGTTTCCAATCCGGAATACTTTAAACCGCTGACGGCGGAGGATACAGAATTAGGGCTCACCCAATGCCGGCTTAATGATCAAGGCCAGTTGCAGGTGCAAGGCGGTCAGATCGCTGCGACGACCGCGATGCCGAAGCGGCTTGCGCCGGGGCATGGAGCCTGCCCGGGATGCGGAATCCCAGTCAATGTCAATTTACTGCTTCGGGGGATTGAGGGCGTGGTTGTCCTGTTATTTCAGACGGGGTGCGGAATGGTTGTTACGACTTCTTACCCAAAAACTTCATTTAAAGTTCCCTACCTTCATAACTTATTTCAGAATGGCGCGGCTACGGTTGCAGGCCTGGCGGAAATGTTTCATCAGCGGCAGAAGCGCGGAGAATTACCTGAGGGGGATATCACATTCATCATGATCAGCGGTGATGGAGGGATGGATATCGGTTTGGGTTCAGCTATTGGTGCAGCCCTGCGCAACGATGCATTCATTTTGATGGAATATGATAACGGCGGATATATGAATACAGGGTATCAGCTTTCTTATTCGACCCCGATGGGAGCGCGGAGTTCCACCTCGCACATCGGCAAAACTCAGTATGGAAAGACCTTTGTCAACAAAGACACGCCGCAGATTATGGCAGCCGCAGGGGCTCAGTATGTAGCGACGGTGGCAGAATCCCAGCCGGCAGACTTTTTAAAAAAGGCGGCAAAAGCTCAGTATTATGCAAAGAATAAAGGCTTTGTTTATCTGAAAGCTCTATCAGCCTGTCCGTTAAACTGGGCAGATGTCCCGAGTCAGGAACGGAAGGTGATTCAGGCTGCCGTTGACTGCGGATATTTCCCGCTTTATGAAATTGAGGAGGGGATCACGTTGATTAACTACAATCCGGAAAAGAACGGAAAACAGATTCCAGCAATCGACTGGCTGAAGATGATGGGACGGACGCGGCATTTAGGAAAGCCGGAATATGCGGAAGTCGTTGGGCATATCCAGAAAGAAATTGACAAACGTTGGACACGTTTGAAAGCGCGGGCCGAAAGTGATGTTTTGTAACTGAGAAGTTTCCTGATTTCATTCTTTTCTCCAGCATAAAGAAAACGCAGTTCTCTTCCCTTTCATAGTTCTTGTGTTAGAGAGGAAAAACTGCGTTTTTATATACGGCTTAGAAAATTTTACTGTTAGAGGTACTGCCGAAACCACCATTTCGCAGCTGATCGACTTCATCATCTACCGTGATGCCGTATTCTACAAAGATTCCCTGCATAAAGCCTTCCCCCTGAGTAAGCGATAGTTGTTTTTCTTCACGGGAATCATTGAGCAGCTTGCAGAAAATATGGCCTTCATTGTCGGAATCATAGTAGTCGGAATCAATAATTCCCACGGTGTTGTTAAACTGCAGCCGATATTTAAAACCCAGACCGCTGCGCGGATAGCATTTTAAGACCCATCCGGCTGCGATCTGAACCCGAATACCGGTTGGTATTTTGATAGATTCTCCTGGTTTGAGGATAAAACTCTGGGGGGCAAAGAAATCATAACCAGCGGAACCGATGGTTGCCCGCTTTGGCAGCTGAAGCTGATCATAGATCTGAATGGCTTCCGCTTGTGTCGCTGTTGTAAACGTATCAAGCCAATCCTGAACAAATTGTTTTTTACTTACTTTTTCAAATTTTGCGATTTTCTGCATGGAATTTATTCCTTTCTTCAACATGTCTGACCTGAATTGTACCTATTGTAAAGAAAAGGATCGGCTTTTGTCAACTCCAGGACTTAACCGATCCTTGCACACTTTGAGATCCCCCTTATCTCAAAGATTATTATTGGGTTCAAACCTCACAGCGTGATTGAGATAAGGGCACGCAAAAACCCGTCCTGACACAGAACATATAGTTTGCCAGGCTATCCAGTCACAGGACTGGATTCAGGTGCATGAACAATATTCATCGCACCGACGATATCGCGATGACAGTGGAAGCCGCAGACACATCGATAAAAACGCTTGTCAGGGGTATTGAGTCTGCCGCAGCGCGGACATCGTTTGGATGTATAGCGAGGATCAACAAAAACTAAACGGAGTCCTTCGCGCTGTGCTTTATAACGGATGTTGTCAATCAAACGGTAATAGGACCACTGGTTCAGCTCCCGCTTATCTCTGGATTGTTTCATTTCTCGTTTGCCAATTCCGTGAAGCTGCTCTACACAGAGCACGCCAACATTCTGATCGACTGCAAACTGGACAATCTGAGAGCTGATGAGATGACATTGCGTAATCATCCAGCGGTAAAGACCATGATTCAATTCTTTAATTTTTGAATAGTCTTCCTTTTTTTGAAGTTCTGTAAGTTTTGCATAAAAAGCATTGCGGCGAAAACGGGACTCTCGTCCATTTCCGAAAAAGTGGATTTTTCCATCTTCTGTGAAGGCAACCGCAGGAACTTTAATTCCCAGATCAATGCCCATTCTTTTTGTCGATATGGATTGCGGTTTTTCCGGCACTTTAACATTAAGTTCAGCAGCCCACCATTGTTTGTAGGGATGAATGGTCAGTTTGCCTAATTCCATGCTGAGAAAACGTTGTTGATATGGCTCGGCCATGATTGGTAATTTCAGCGTGTCACCGATACCGAAGCGGCCGCCAACCTGAATTTCTAATTCATTATCCACAATTTTGAAGTTTGGCTGATGCCAGCAGCATTGCGATGTTTTCAATCTCAGTTTTAGATTGTTAAATTTTTGAACATGTTTGAAGATTTGCTTTGCATCCTGAACGACCATTGCACGACTCCAGAAAGGGATGAAAGTGCAGAAGTCGCCATAGGATACATAAACAGGATGTTTGTTTTTGATATAAAGCTGAAGTAAGTTGTTAACCTCATTTTGATAGGCCTTTGCCATAATTGTAAGAATTCTTGATGTATTTTCATCAGTTTTTAATAAGATCCGACAAGTAAGATAAATATTGTCACCTCCTCAGAGTTATTATTCCCTACACTTATAATATTGCGCATTTTTGAAAAAAGCCCCACAAAAAAAATAAAAATTTTTTAAATGCTTCCAACTGCTTTGAAATTTACAGAATTTCGGATCCTTCTCAAGTCCGGCAGAAGCGTCCGATTTGGACAATCTCTACTTTTTTTGTTTTTTTCAAATTTTTTTAAAAAAAGACTTGTCAAATGTACTTCTTCATGATAGTATATAAAAGCGCTGTGAGTTACCAAGTGAAGAAGTACTCAAGAGGCTGAAGAGGTGCCCCTGCTAAGGGCATAGGTCGCGAAAGCGGCGCGCGGGTTCAAATCCCGCCTTCTTCGCCACATTACAGTGCGCGCGCCGAAACAACGATATTGGTCTGGTGGTGTAGTGGTTAACATGCCTCCCTGTCACGGAGGAGATCGCGGGTTCAAGTCCCGTCCGGACCGCCATTATCGCAGGTGTAGTTCAATGGTAGAACGCAACCTTGCCATGGTTGACACGAGGGTTCGATTCCCTTCACCTGCTCCATTGCGATATCAATGACCTTGATCCAATCAAGGTCATTTTTTTATACTTTCCATTCCCTGTTTCGCAATCCCGAATTCAAAAGTCTCCGGGCCTCTCCCCCTGTTCCAAATTCATGGCAAGGTCAGCGGCTTCGACTGTCATCCCCCCTGCTTTTGGCTTCAGACTCTATCTTGGTCCTTTCCCCGCACTCCCCCGCGTTCCACCAGCCCTCTGTTCCGAATTCGCGGCCTAAGCCCATCGCAAGACAAACCCGCAGCCGCAGCAGAAGATAACTAAACGTGCAATTTAAAATAAAAAGGCCGCTGTAACATGGCGGTCTTTCCTTTACATGAGCTCTAGCCCCAGACTGACGCACAAAGCTTCGTCTATCGCCTGTAAGGTCTTTCGATCTAATGTGCAAACCCATTGTCCTAATCGCTGCTTATCAATCGTCCGAATCTGTTCCAGCAGTACGATCGACGCCTTTTCTAAGGAATCGGCCGGCAGAATTACATGAGTCGGAATCGGCGGTTTAGTCAGCCGGCTGGATATCGGCGCCACAATCAAAGTTGGCGAAAATCGATTTCCTTTGTCATTTTGAATAACCACAACCGGCCGCAATCCGCCCTGTTCACTTCCGATACTCCCCGCCAGGTCCGCATAATACACATCCCCTCGGCGCACCATCATTATTTCATGACCGATACTTGCATGCTTTCCACAACCTGCATCATCTCCTGCGGCGTCAGATCGTTGGAGTATACAGAATATTCAACCTGACTGTTGGTAATTGTAAGCCGGTTTCCGTCATAATATCCGACCAACCCCAAACCTTCGATCAGATCGCCGTTCACTTCCGTGACAGTCAGTTCTTGACTAGGCGCTCTTTCTGTCTGTACAACCGTGAAATCCCGATCACCGCTGAATTCCAGAATGTGCTGAGGCTGACCGTTGACTGAGGAGACCGTTGATGCGACTAGCTTGGAATCAAAAACTGTCATTGGATACAGCGGCAATTCAATCAGTCCAGTGTAGCTGCTGGTCGGTGTTTCAATCGAGCTCTTCGGCGTATCAAAATAGCCAGCTTCAAAGCCTTCATTATAACTGACCGCCGTAAATTCCATGGTTAATGCCGGAGCGTTGTTTGCATCATAGGCAATCAGATATAATGGCTTCGTGTCTTTGTTGAACTTGATTTCCTGGCGGACGAGCTGAGCGGCACTTGGATATTTAGCCTCGGCGCTGATCAGAATCCCATCCTTTTCTTTTTTCGTTTGATGGTCATTCTTCAGGACTTCCATCATCGTCTGAAGCAGATAAGGCTTCGGCGAGTTCATCGGCCATTCGCCTTGGAACTTAAAAACCTGGTTCAATGAAGGAGTAACAACAAAGACACCTTCTTTATTCTTAAGAATAATCTGTTCCTGGTTCAGCGACTTATCGATCATGCTGACCTTAAAGTACTCGTCTTCGCCCTCCTTCATCCATGAGGATGTAATCGCGTAGTTCTTGAATTCTTCGCCGCTGGAAATTTCCATATTCCCTTCCAGCTTGTAGCTGGTCAGCTTCTGCATGGTTTTGTCCGCCTTCTTCTCAAATGAGCTGGGTTTCAGCACAAGAAATAACGCGACAACCAACAAAAGGACCCCAACGATCACTGCGACTTTCTTCTTCATAATTCCACCTTTCCTTTTCAACACAAGGTATGCGCTTTTGTGTCGGTTCATGCATAAATCCGCAAAGGTTCGCTATTCTGTAATAGGAGGAATTGTGTATGAAACGAATTCTCAATCTAGCTCTATTCCTGTCCATTATTGCCTGTCTGTTATACGGCCTGGACGGAATCTTTAATCTGGATCTGATCGCCAGTCTTTCGCTGCACTCACCCAGTCTTGCCGTGATGGTAAAGGTTATATTTGCCGCCTGCGGAATGATCAATATTTTATGGTTCTCCGCAGATAGAGATTAAGTTTCTACTTTCTTTTTTTCTGATTGAAAGCGACAGCCGCCTGATTCAGATTTTTTTATCCGGCATATAACTGACCGAAGAATAAAGCATCACAGCCAGTCTCATTAAAGAAAGTGATGTTAATGTTTGAGGTAAAAGAAAAGAGCGCCGGGAAACGCTCTGCCATTTGTTTAGTGTTTCAATCCACGATCATTGAACAGAGTACGATCCCATCCTTCAATGCGTTGATTGACTTCATGTCCGTGGGGGGATACCAATTTCTCTTTACCCGCCACTGCCATTCATTTTGTTTTTGTGATTCCTCTTTCCACTGATCGAGGTGGAAGAATCCTCACTGATTCTTATTGAATCGTAAAACCGGCTTCCCGGATCGCAGTTTTTGCGGCGTACACCAAATCGTTAGAGCCCTCGATGACCACGGCACCGCTTTCCAGCGCAACTTTATATTCTACGCGAGTATCATCCAGAGCCGCTCGAATGCGGTCTGCCTGATCCTCGGTTTTCATGTCCCGGACAAAAATGATCGTTTTCATTTCTCGGCCTCCTGTTCTGCGTGTTCATTATAGCGAGTTTCCTGATCCTTGCCAAGATGGATGTTGAAAGTTTCAGGAATTCTTCAGTTGGGCTGCCGTTGAAATCTGTCTGGCAATGGCAGCGATTTGACAGGCTTGCAGCGGATCTGAGGTCAGCCGCAGATGCCACTGTCTATCATTCTTCCCCTTTTGTATTTGATCAATCAATATTCGTGTTTCCTGACGGGCATTCTGGAAATGATCCAGTATTTTCTCAGACGCAAGCACTAAGGAATGGTCCGGCTGCTGCAATAATCTGCAAAGCTGCTCAGCAGTAAGGGATCGATTCAGGATAAGGATCAGATCGGCTTCCACATACGACTCCCCTTCCCAGAGCTGAGCCTTTCTTATATTGATCTTTATTTCAGGAAGCAGCCTTTCCAGCTGTGTTTGCAGACAGGAAGCCAACTTCGCAGGTTGGTTTTTCAGTTTTTTCTCCTGTCTTTCAGTGCAGACCTCCACTTGCGTCAAAATCGACAGCTGGATCAAAGGCTGCAGCGCCGTCGCAATCATCCAAACTTCCGGCAGCGGCAGTTGAATTTGCCGCACAGAGCCATTTTCCAGGCCTAACTGACATGGCAGATTTTCCGTATACTCCGCGCTCACCAGTTTAGCCTTCCCGTGTTTGTATTGTTGAATTATTTTGTCATTGTCGCGGCAGGGCGGCAAAATCACAATCAGTTCAGCCCGCTCAAAAAGTATCCGGTTCAACGGTTGAGGCCGGATCTCTCCTTCCGCCAAGGTTAAAGGCCTTAGCCCTTTCTGACTGCTTGCCCAATTCAAACTGCACGGACATCCCAATACCGTGCATGCATCAATCAGCCGGCTAAGCTGCGCCGGCTTATCCGTAACCACTAATGTTCGCAGTCTTCGCATAGCTGAATCCAAGTTCCCTTTCCAACCTGCAGCGAGGAGCCCACCCAGACACGCAATCGGTGTTCACGGGCAAACAGAATACTCTGCCGCTGCATTACGCGGGCTCCGGCATCAATCATGTGCAGCATCTGATCGTAATCAACCTTGTCCCAATGTCGCGCTTCGGGATTAAGTTTAGGATCCGCATCATAAATTCCGCTGACGTCCGTTAAGATATAGACATCCTTCAGACCTAATGCTTGGGCCAGAAGCATCGCCGTATAATCACTGCCGCCTCGTCCCAGCGTCGTGATTTCATGATCGAGTGTGATCCCCTGATAGCCTGGAACAATCAGACAATCGCAGTGATCGAGCTTTTCCAGCAGCTTCCCCGTCGTGACCGTCAGCACTTCCGCTTCACCATAGTGATCATTAGTGATGATCCCCAATTCCTGCGTACTGAGCGTATCGCTGAGAATTCCATTCTGCCGGCACAGAGAATTGATGACCAACGTGCTAATCATCTCCCCTGCCGAAACCAGCCGATCGCGCTGCTGAGGGGTCAGATATTTAGCCAGGGACATCAGTGTATCCGTCGCATAGGGATCGGGATAGCGCCCCATCGCAGAAACCACCGCAATCACTTTCATTTCCGGAATCAGACGACGGATCAGGCGAACAGCTCGATTGCGGGCAGCTTCCTCTTTCAGCGAGGTTCCCCCAAACTTAATAACACAGATTTCCATAATCCAGCCCCTTTCGTCTTCAACCTAGACTATGAGATGGATCTTCAGGGGACCGGGAACTTGCCCAAATGGAACAAAAAGAAAAACCGGTTTTGAGTTTCCCGGTTCTTGCTTATCAATTTAAGGATTTGATTATTCTGCAGCTTCCAAAGCAATTTCCATCATCTTGGTGAAGGATGTCTGACGCTGCTCTGGGGTTGTCACTTCCGAGGTCACGAATGAATCGGATACCGTGATCAAACAGGCTGCGTTTTTGCCTAAGACCTGAGCATTGTGGAACAGCGCAAAGCTCTCCATTTCAACAGCCAGACAGTGATGAACCTCCGTCAGTTCCTGAATGTAATCGTTGCCGCCTTCGCGATAAAAAACGTCGCTGGAGTGGATGCAGCCGATATGCAGCGGCATTCCCAGTTTTTCTGCCGCATCTTTGATCCGCTGGTTCAGCGTCTGCGATGGATAGGTTTTATCCTGATCATAGCCGCTCTGTACTTTAGCATAACTGGATTCACTGTAGGCACTGTCCGCCAGGACGACATCAAAGACCTTCAAATCGGGTGAATAGGCGCCTGCGGAACCGATACGAATGATGTTTTCGACACCGTATTGACTGAACAGCTCATAGGAATAAATTCCAATACTCGGCATTCCCATGCCGCTTCCCATTACTGAAATCGTCTTTCCTTTATAAGTTCCGGTATAGCCGAACATATTGCGGACGGCATTGAACTGGACAGGATTCTCCAGAAATGTTTCAGCAATGAATTTTGCGCGCAGGGGATCCCCCGGCATCAGAACAGTTTTGGCGATCTGCCCTTTTTCGGCACTGTTGTGCGGTGTTGACATAGTTGAGTTCCTCCTTATTTTCCAGAAATATTATACCATGTTTAGACTCAGGAAGCGATGATGAGTTTGTTCAGAAAAAGGAGTCGAACAAGCGTCTGTATTGACATCTGAGTAACGGTTGAGTATGATCAGAACAGAAAGAAGGCGCGTTATGAAAATTTCTGTCTATTCTGATTTTGTCTGTCCGTTTTGTTATGTCGGGCTTTACTCCTTATCTCAGGCCATGGCCGATCTCGATGTTGAACTGGATTTCCATCCTTATGAGCTGCGGCGGTTTCCGACTCCCAAAGTTGATCCGATGCATGACGAAAAGCGTCTGAAACGGTTTGATGAAGTGCTGAAACCGATGGCGGAAAGCCTGGGCGTGGAAATGAATTTGCCCATGATTTCTCCGCATCCTTATACAACCGATGCCTTCCAGGGTTATTATTTCGCCAAACAGGCTGGAAAAGGGTTGGATTATGTAAAACTAACCTTCGATGTTTTCTATCAGCAGCAGAAAGATATCGGCAATCCTGCGGTACTGCGGGAAATTATGGATCAGCTGGGATTGGATGGGGCAGCGTTTTTAAAGGCTCTGGAAGCAGGAACTTACCGGTCCGAAGTCGATCGGGATTGGGAAGCCAAGGCGGAACTGGGGATCCAAGGAATTCCGACTTATCGAATCTATGGGGAAGAAATTCGGGGATATCACACACCGCAGGAATGGCGGACAATCATTTTGGATCAGGCTGAGAAAACAATGGCAGGGATGGTCTGTACTTCGGAAGGCTGCGGGCCCGCTGCGGAATAAGTGTTTTGCCTTCTCTTTTCCCACGATCAGCATGATTTTCAATAAACCAAACAAATTCTGAGTTCTTCATAAAACAGCGTTCACAGATTAAACCGAGGGCTGTTTTTTTAAGTATCTTCTGCTCTGCTGTCTAAAAAAAAACAAGACTTGTTGTTCCTAGAATTTTTCGAGATAATAAGACTCAGTTCTTTTATCAACAATTTTTACAAAGAACTGCTTACAGCCTTGCATCCATGAAAATAAATCGTCTGATCTTAGGCGACAGGCAAGAAAAAGGAGAAGAGAAGATTCATGAGAAAAACAACACGCAGACGTTCAGTACAGCGATCTAAAAAGAGAACGCCGCTCACATGGGGTTCTTTAATTGGAGCGATCCTTTTAGCGGGTTTGGGATATTTCAGTCCGCAGCTGCTTCCTGAATCTGTCTCCCCATTCAAAAACACACCTTCCCCAGTTCATACCCAGGTCAATTCAGCCCTGACTGTTCATTTTATTGATGTCGGGCAAGCGGATGCGATTCTGATTCAGTCCGGGGAGGAAGCGATGCTGATCGATGCAGGAAACAACGCTGATGCCAAGCTGGTCACCGATTATCTTCAGCAGCAAGGCGTCACACACCTGAAATACGCGATTGGTACGCACGCGCATGAGGATCACATCGGCTCATTGGACGCCGTATTGTATTCCTTTGACGTCGATACGGTCATGCTACCAAAGCGAACGCTGGAATCCAAATCGTATAAAGATGTGATTCAGGCTATCGAAACCACTCAGACAGCCCTGATTCATCCCCAGCCTGGGGATACGTTTTCTTTAGGCGAGGATCAATTTGTTGTCTTGGGACCATTAAGTGAAGACTACTCTGAAGTTAACAACTCCTCTCTGGTCTTGCGCTATGTTCATGGCCAAACTTCCATTTTATTCACCGGTGATATGCAGGCCAAATCAGAAAAAGATATCCTGGACAGCTACGCACCCGTTCAAGCCGACATCCTTAAAGCTCCTCATCATGGTTCTGATACTTCTTCCACCCAAGCGTTTTTGGAAGCGGTCAATCCCCAGGACGTAATTATCTCAGTCGGCTTAAACAACGACTATCGGCTGCCTTCTGAAGATGTTTTAAAACGGTATGAAAAGCTGGGATTCTCTGTTTACCGTACAGATCAGTTAGGGACCATTCTGATTGAAAGTGATGGGGTTCATTATACGATTCATAACTAAGGCTTTACGCCAGCTGTTTCCGGATTGTTCTATTCGAAAACAAGCATTTCCATTCTCAAATTTCAGCATAAAGAAAACAGTTTGCCTGTCTGCTTGACAAAATCAAGCGGCAAGAATCAAACTGTTTTTTACTGATTTCCTAGCTTTTATCAATGATTACTTTTATCAGAAAACCGACTCAAAATCCAATTTTACTAAAAAAGTATTTGAATCGGCCATCGGGATTTTTTGAAAGAGAAACGATTCAGCACGCCGGAGCTGCTTTACTTTGTGCCTTTGGTTCCTTTGGTGCCGCCGCTTTTCTTATTTGCGCTGTAGCTGGCAAGCAAGTTTGTTTCGTAGGAAAAGATCATTTTCTCCCGTCTGCGCTGCCGATCAATCGCCTGGGTGATCAAGGCATCCATCAGCTGAGTGAAGCTGACTCCTACCGGCTGCCACAGATAGTAAGCCAAAGAGCCTGGAATGGTATTGATTTCATTCACATAAATTGCCCCGGAATCTCCATCCATCATAAAATCAATCCGGCAGACACCGCTGGCGCCTAACACTTTGAACGTTTCGATAGCCAAATTTCGGATTTTTTCCGTCGTTGCTTCATCCACTGGAGCCGGCACGATGCGCGCCGCATTGGCCATTCCGCCTTCAGCACTCTTGGCTCCTCCCTTAGATCCGCACTTAGAACCGCCCTTTGCGGCAGACTGTCCTAAATACTTATCCTTAAAGCTCATAATCTCATCCTGTTTGCCGACTTCTTCAAGCACGCTGGCCTGGCAGTCAAAACAGCTGCCTAAAACGGAACAGTTGATCTCCCGCAGATTTTTGACCATCTGTTCAACCACGATTTTGTTATCATACTGTCGGGCATCTTCAACACCGGCAATGAATTCTTCATCATTATGGGCAATCGTTATCCCCACCGAAGATCCCAAGCACGCCGGTTTCATGACAACTGGATAACCCAGTTCATGAACCTTAGCTAAAATTTCATCCTGTTTTTGTGCAAATTCATGTCCATAAAGCCACAGCCATGGACAGACCGGAAGGCCGCTGTTCTGCAGAATATGCTTCATCACTGCTTTGTCCTGGCCCACGGCCGCACCGATGACATCACATCCAGCATATGGAATCTTCAGCATCTCCAAATATCCCTGAATTGTTCCATCCTCACCATTGGTTCCGTGCATGATCGGAACAATCACATCGACAGTGCCGATCGGCTTGGTGAACAGGCCTTTTTTTATAGGTTCAACAATCACTTCCTTGCCTTTTTTCACCAGAACAACCGGCGTTGCTTTTTGAATGAGTTCGTTAAGATCTTTATAGTTTTCGATATCCAATAATGCCGGGGATGAATAAAAATCCCGCTGTTTTGATACATATAACGGAATTACTTCATAACGTTCTTTATCCAGAGCTTCGATGCCCTGCAGAGCAGAAATCACGCTGACCTCATGCTCGACGGATTCACCGCCGAAAACTATTCCAACACGAATTTTCATACTTCACTCTCCTAATCTGACCTCTTCTTACTGTATGCCGGAAGGGGTCCTCCATTTCCTTGATTTCCAGGAAATCCTTGTTTATTATATCAGATTTTCATCAGGTTGACCTTGTATTTTAAGCTTAATCATTATAATCTATAACTAACCGTGATTTATTGATGGAAAGGATAAGATTATGATTCCTAAAGATATCTTAAAAAAGATCAAGCCCTGGATGTGGCTGTCCACGTATATTGTACTGCTGCTTTTTGCGATGCTACATTTTCAGGATATGATGAGTGTTCTCAGCCGTTTGTTCCATCTGTTAACTCCCCTGTTTTATGCCATCGGTATCGCCTTCGTATTAAATCAGCCGATGAAAGCGATCGAAAAAGGATTACTCAAGCTGATTCAGGCTCTGCCGCATAACAAAAAAACCAAACCTCAGCGCGAGCCAAAGGTGCGGGGCATTTCTATTTTTCTGACCTTGCTTTTAGCGTTGGCTGTCTTGTTTGTTTTGTCCAGTATTATTTTTCCTCAGCTGATTGCTTCCATCATTCAGTTGTTTAATAACTGCGTTGTTTATTTAGGCAACATTGTGGAAAACATCAACAGCTTATTAGCCAGTTTGCATTTGGAAAACATTGAATGGGATTTCGATACCGTGAAAGTGCAGGCTGCTTTAGATCAACTTGGATTGAGCGCAGATAAACTTCTCCAAACTGCTACCAACTGGGTCGGCGGTACAGGCATGACCGTGATTAACAATATCTCGGCGATCACCGTTGGTTTAAGTAATTGGGTTATGGGTTTTATGTTAAGTCTTTATTTGCTTTCCAGCAAAGAAAAATTCATTCGTCAGCTGAAAAAACTAATCGGGGCCTTGCTTCCATTATCGGCTGCCAACCGAGTTTTGACCTTGGGTAGAAAAACAAACCAGACATTCTCCAACTTTATCTCTGGTCAACTGCTGGAAGCTTGTATTTTAGCTATGTTGTACTACGTTTCCATGACTTTATTCAAGATGCCTTATGCGATGTTAATCAGCACTGTAATTGGAGTCACCAGTATTGTTCCTATGTTCGGAGCAATGCTTGGCATGGCCTTCGGCTGTGTTCTTATCTTTGCGATCAATCCATGGATGTCCTTGTTTTTCATGATTTACTTCCAAATTGTTCAGCAATTTGAAAACAATCTGATTTATCCCCGAGTTGTAGGAAACTCAGTAGGCCTTCCAGGAATCTGGGTTCTGCTTTCCATCGTGGTGTTCGGCGGTTTATTGGGATTATTTGGCATGTTAATTGCTGTTCCAGCAACAGCCGTACTGTACACTTTATTAGGTGAATTCGTTAATAGCCGGATGCGGAAAAAAGGACAGGTTCTAGATGAGTCAGGCTTACTAAGTGTGAAGTCAAAGGTAAAAGAAGAAGCTTCACCTACTGCTGAGGATGAAATCAATTAAACTTTAAATATTAGAATTTCACTGCAAGGCTTTTAAAAGTCTTGCTTTTTTATACTTTAATCCAGTGCGAACCTGAGGTGAACATGAAATCCCTAGGAGGTTCGCACCGGAAATATGTGAAAAATGAAGAAAGTATTGTAAGTACAACGATGTTTAGTTATGATAGAGATATGATAAGAATCATATGGGTACCTTTTAGTTTCTTATTAACTGTCGCATCGCTCACGCGGTGCGTGGATTGAAATAAGAAGCTTTTGAAGATGCGATAGATGAAGGAAGGGTCGCATCGCTCACGCGGTGCGTGGATTGAAATACTCTCTGGATATTTCCCAAAAATAGGAAACAGCTGTCGCATCGCTCACGCGGTGCGTGGATTGAAATCCCGCGGTGTGCCATGATCAGGACGCGTTTACCGTCGCATCGCTCACGCGGTGCGTGGATTGAAATCGCCGGTTACTGGTGTACCAGAGCCCTCAAACGTGTCGCATCGCTCACGCGGTGCGTGGATTGAAATGCTTCCCGCAATGGGCGCAAGTGATGAATCCATCGGTCGCATCGCTCACGCGGTGCGTGGATTGAAATCAACCGCTACCGTATTTATAACCGCATACCGGGCAAGTCGCATCGCTCACGCGGTGCGTGGATTGAAATGATCCCATGAACGCTTCGAGCGTTTTTAAGCTAGTCGCATCGCTCACGCGGTGCGTGGATTGAAATCATCATCTGTAATGTAAACTCTTCTAATCCAACGTCGCATCGCTCACGCGGTGCGTGGATTGAAATGACAATCGCATAATCGCTCGCATAGTGATCACCTGTCGCATCGCTCACGCGGTGCGTGGATTGAAATTGCTTATCGAATACTAATCTTCCATCATATGTAGTCGCATCGCTCACGCTGCGTGGATTGAAATAAGTAATGGCGGTTTTTGCGAATTTTATGGTGGCGTCACGCAAGTGGTGCGTGGATTGAAATAGTGTAAAGAGTGTGGCAACATCAGCACTGAAGTTAGTTGCATCGCTCAAGCTGTTTCTTGCATTAAGATTGTTCCATTTGTCTCTGTTAATTTACAAATCAGTATTGCTTAGCAGCTAACCAGTTCTTATCTCATTCAAGGATATACATCGAAAAAAGCCTGTCTTCATTTTAATATGAAAACAGGCTTTGCTACTTTTTCCAACTAATCTACATCTTGGTCTGCAACATTCCAAGGACGAATTACACACCCCTCCGATGTCAGTTCGGCAACATAGACCTTCGCAGAATGATCTTGATCACTGACAACAAAGGCAAATTTGATATTGGTTCCAACACCCCAGCGGCCATCTTTATCTACACAGATTAAGGAAATCGCCTCAGCTTGTCCACGCTTACGAATCAACTTTTGGGTAAATTCTGCAACTAAAGTTGAGGCCGCCTCTTGGGGCTCCTGCCCCTGCTGCATTCTACGCACTACTTCATAGCTCAGACAACCTTTCATAATTTCCTCGCCAACCCCCGTCGCTGCCGCGGCTCCAATATCGCTGTCTGCATAGAAACCACTTCCGCAAATCGGAGAATCACCCACACGCCCCGGCATCTTCATAAATAAGCCCGATGTTGATGTTCCAGAAGCTAGCGTTCCTCGGCTATCCAAACAACAGACACCCACAGTATCATGTCCTTTATAGCTGGATAAGGACTCTGGCTGCGCTTTTCGCTGCTCATAGATCATCTGCGCTTCTGGCGTTAACAATTTCTTCATTTCTAATCCAGATTGAATCGCATATTGCCGAGCGCCCTCACCAACCAGAAAATTATTAAACTGATAGTCGGCACACTGTTTGGCCAAAGTGAAGGCTGACGCTACATTTTCAACACAGCCAACCGCACCGACCGATAACGTGTCTCCATCCATATATCCCCCATCCAGTTGAACCACGCCCGCTTGATTGGGCAAACCTGAATAACCAACCGAATGAAAGCGAGGATCATTCTCTACGTTCGTAATTACAGTTGTCAAAGCTGCCTCAGCCGTTCCTGCTTCCCGCAACGCTGTTTCAGCCAGCTTAACCCCTTCTGCAGCCATTTTCCAGGTTGCAATCACAGTCCATTTCATCCTTTTCTTCCCTTATTGATTAAACGCATCCGGCAAATCATTCTCCAACAGGATTGTATCGGTATAAGACGCTTTTTGATAGACCAAAGCAAACGCTTCCTTGACTGTCGCTACGACATGCACATGATCCATATCAAAACCGCATGCCTGCAAGCCCTCGACAATCGGCTCAGTCTGCCGCTTACCTACCAGAATCACTTCATCTGCGCAATCCTTCATCTTTATACCAAACTGCTTGTTGATCTCATGCTGGCGCGGTCCTAAATCGATCATGCCCGGAGTTACGATAAACCGCGTTCCCGGCATCGTCTTTAATACCTGCAAGGACATCGCAGAACCTACCGGATTGGAGTTAAACGCATCATCGATAAAGGTATAACCATTGATCTTTTTAACTTCCAGCCGATGTTCAACATAACGTACCTGTGCCACTGCACTCTGCAGCTGTTCCCAACTTACACCCAAGTGCCGACCAACAGCAACCGCGGCCAAAATATTGGCAATATTGTGTTCCCCCAACAGACGGGTTTTAAACGGAATATCGGCTCCTTCCCGAGTATGAATATCAAACGTTGATCCCTGCGGACCAAAACTGATATTCACAGCGCGGTAATCCACATCCGTTTGCTCAATCCCATACCAGGCAATCGGGCATTTATTTTTAATATAGTAGTTCCGAATCAACTCGTTATCCTTATTCAATACTCCGAAACCCGTAACCGGCAGCTTCTCGATCATCTTCATTTTCTCTGTGATGATATTTTCCTGAGAACCGAAAGTATTCAAATGCTGCGGTCCAATCGAAGTGACCAAGCCAATCTGCGGCTGAACAAAATCCATCAGCTGTTCGATATCACCCACATGATCCGCTCCCATTTCGCAGATGAAAACTTCATGCGTGGGTTTCAGCTGCTGACGAATTGTAATCGTAATGCCCATCGGTGTATTGAAGGAAGCGGGAGTCGGCAAGGAGTAGAATTTCTCAGAAAGAATCTGCTGCAGAATATTTTTGGAAGAAGTCTTTCCATAACTGCCAGTAATCCCAATCTTAATCAGTTGATCATGTTTCTTTAAAATATCCCTTGCCAATTTCATATAGTGCTTTTTTATCAGCTTCTCAAACGGGCTTGTAATCCATGCCATCGGAAAAATGAAAAGCCAGTTGATCCAGCAGGCCGCAACCACCCAGACAACCCAGACAGGATAATCAGTGAACATGACAGCCGGGATTAACCAAAGACAGTTCAATATAAACATCACTGCAATCTGACGCTTAACCCGCGCTGTCATCGCCAGAGGTTTGATATAGTTTTTCTTCTTTTCCAAATACAGCATCATGCCGCCGATCAAGACCGCCAGCCACACTGTCGCGATTTTACCCAGACGATAATCCGGAATGATGATGCACCCCAGCGCCAATACAATGATCAACACAGGAAACAGCCAGTGCTTCCATACTTTCAGCTGATCTTTTCCCCATTGAATATAGCGGCCAGGCTCATAGCGGTTCTGCTGGAACATATGCAGGGCATGTTTCCAGGGAATGACCATCATACACAAAAGCAGTGCTGTAAACAGCACTTTTTCTAACAAATCCTGAATCTGTCGTAAAAAATCCATGTCAATCCTCCCAGTCTTCCTTTAAAAAGACATCCAAACACCGGTTAAACCGAGCGCTCTGGTTAAAATAAGCGAAATGATCATCACCTTCAAAAATTGCCAGTCCGGCATTTTTCATCTTCGCTTCCATTTGTTTCCCCATCCAAAGCGGTGCGGCTTCGTCGTTTTCTCCCCATACTAATAAGACTGGAACTGTAATGTCTTCCAGCATATCGCTGACGTCATCGTTGACAACTTTAACGAAGGTTTCACGCATGACGCCGGTCGCATTGCGGTAATCATCAGATCCGGATTTGCGCTTAAATTCTTCCAGCATGGCTTCGTTGCCTGTCATTGAAATTGCTTTTTTTGCTGCCTTATAACCCGCAATTTTTATTTTTGCCTGCCAACTCTGCTTCGGCCGAATTCCCGCGGCGCCCGTCAGCACCATTTTATGCACAGGATTTTTTGCAGCGTAATGGATCGCCACTCGGCAGCCAAAGGAATGGCCGATGAGAATCGGATCCTGAATGTCAAAAGACTGACAAAAGGCCTCCAGAAATTCCCGGTATTCCGGTACGCCCCAGGCAGCTGGCGGTTCATCGCTTTGACCAAAGCCAGGAAAATCGAAATTAAAAACCCGGAAATGCTTCTTCAGATGGTTATAAGCAGGTTCCATCATGATCATACGCTGCCGCCATCCATGCAAAAGCACGACATCGCGGCCCTGCCCTTCTGTCGCAACTTCGATATTCAGTCCGTTAATTTTTATTTGCGGCATAAAAATCCTCCATTGTTTCTACTTTATTATATGCAATCTTCACAAGCTTGGAAAGTACAAAAATAATATTCAGAATAAGCAAAATAAGATATTGAAGATTTTGAGGATTCAGCGTATAATAGAGACATGTAAAAGAAAGGAGATCGAAGTCATGTTTGAGTGGGTTAAGGGCAACGCCTACACGATGTTAGTGACCTTGTATCCAAACAATTTCACACTGAACAACGTAGCGGCTGCCTATTTTGAAGATATTCGATGGTGCTGTATCGGACTGGACCGAGAAGAACGGAAAGTTGCGATCCGCCCCGTAACCAAGCGAGAAGTAGATTTAAAACTCATCCCGCTGGAGCAGCTGCATAAAGTATCCATGGGAAAGGGATATGCCCGCATCAGCAACAAAGCGCTGATTGAGGAAATCGCCCAGCTGACAGGCATCGAATGCAACGGGATTAAAGTTCCCGCGCAGTTTGATGAACGCGAAAAAATGCTGATTATTGATCTGAACAATCCCGTATAAGGAGGTGAGGAAAAATGTATTTCGGTTTATGGATTTTAGTATTCTTGGGGGCTTTAATTGTTGAACTGGCGACCGCAACCAGCCTTGTCAGTATCTGGTTCTGTGTCGGAGCTTTGTTCGCCTTAGTTGCAATGGCGCTGAATCTGGCATTCATCTGGCAGGTTGTCATCTTCTTTGCGGCATCGCTTGTCTGTCTGGCAATGATCCGACCGATGGCCTCGCAGTATCTGCGCGGCAACATTGTGGCCACGAACGCTGATCGTGTGATTGGCCGGCATGTCCAGCTGCTGAAAGACATTACCGGGGAAACCTGGGGGGAACTCAAGGTGAACGGTGTCGTCTGGAACGCATCCAGTGTTGACGGACATCCGATTGACGGCGGTTCTTTAGTCGAAATTGTTGCAATCGAGGGGGCTAAACTCCTCGTGAAAAAATTAGAGGACTGAATACTCAGTCAAGAAAGGAAATAAATTATGAATGGGTTCTTACAGATTTTGATCTTCTTAGTTGTCTTTTTGATTGTGATTGCAGTTATCTGCTACTGCGTGCGAATTGTGCCGCAGGCTAAGGCTTACGTGGTTGAACGATTGGGGGCTTACCACAGCACATGGCATACCGGTCCGCACTTTATGGTTCCGTTTATTGACCGGGTTGCCAACAAAGTTTCATTGAAGGAAATCGTTAAGGATTTCGATCCGCAGCCGGTTATCACAAAAGATAATGTCACGATGCAGATCGACACCGTCGTTTACTTTCAGATTACGGATCCGAAGTTATATACTTATGGAGTTGAACGTCCGATCAGCGCGTTGGAGAATTTGACCGCGACAACTCTGCGTAATATCATCGGCGAATTGGAGCTGGATGAAACACTGACTTCCCGGGATATCATCAATACCAAGATGCGGGCAATTCTAGACGAAGCGACAGATCCATGGGGCGTTAAAGTCGGCCGTGTGGAAGTTAAAAACATCATCCCGCCGCGTGATATTCAGGAATCCATGGAAAAACAGATGCGGGCTGAACGTGAACGCCGTGAGGCAATTCTGCGGGCGGAAGGTGAGAAGAAATCCGCAATTCTGACTGCTGAAGGTGAAAAAGAATCGATGATTCTGCGCGCTACAGCCAAGAAAGAAGCCATGATCGCGGAAGCGGAAGGCCAGGCTCAGGCTACCGAACGGTTATATGCCGCTCAGGCTAAAGGTATTGAGATGATTAAGAATTCAGATCCAAGCATGGAATTCTTAACTTTAAAGGGCTATGAAGCCTTGCAGAAAATGGCAGATGGCAAAGCAACAAAGCTGATCATCCCAAGCAACCTGCAGGATATCGCCGGAACCTTAGCTTCCTTATCCGAAGTTATTAAACCGGTTGACAACAAAGATTAATGGAATAAGGCGCCGTCTTGACGCCTTTTCTTATTCAGCAGTAAGTTTATCAATTCAAATCCGAAGTTGACCAAACGGAAGTATCCGCTGGATGGCTTTGTCTGAGATTGGATTTTTGCACATTCGTTTTACTGCCATAGATGGAAGTAACTAAAAGAGGAGTCCTATGATTATGGAAAAACCAAGTTCAGCCACTATCCGTTTATTCTTTCTGACGCTAAGCTTGATCGGCCTTGGAATTTTAAGCGCTATCTTGAAAATAACAATTTTATGGTTCATCTTATTTGCCGTCCTTTGTCTTTATTTCCTGATTCGCTATCATCGCAACATACGACGGGCCGACATTATTTTGGGTGCTGTTATGGCATTGACTGCCATGGTTTCCAATCCGCTAATGGGATTCTTTGTCTTTCCCGGCTATGTCGCCGCGATGGCAAAAATGCGTGACGCTCAGCATCCGATCGTCTTGTTTCATCATCAAAAACAAGAGCTCTGGAAAACCATTGGCTGGATCCTAGTCGCAGGGTCTGGTTTGGGAATATTCAATCTTGGACTGGGCTTGGGTCATTTAACCGCGGCCCCTTCCTTTCGGTTCATTTTTCTGTTTGATGCTCTGCGAGCGGGTTTATTTGAGGAAATCTTATTCCGGGTTCTTCTGTATGCCATCTGCATTGAAGTTACCGGCGGCACTAAGCTAAACCGCGTACAATCGTTCTTCTGTCTGGTTAGCATGATCATGCCGCATGTGCTGATTCATTTTTCAGGAACAATTGATATTGGCAGTTTAATCGTCATGACGTTGGCTTTTGGGCTTCCGTTTGCCCTGCTTCAATGGAAAGTTAATCTGACCTCTGCGATTGGAGCCCATGCCCTGGTCGATTTCATTCGTTTCCTTGTTTTTGGCGCGTAGTCCCGTTATCCTGCTTTTCTAAGTTCCACTGTTCTTTCTTCTTTCTGTGATATCGTTCCCTTAATTCTTTCCGCAAGCAAAAAGGAATACCGTTTGGCAGTATTCCTTTTTAGCTTATTCTTCCCAATCATATACTGGATATCCTGATCCTTCAAATTCATAATATTGCGGATACCGTTCCTTGTAGGCATCGACTTCTGCTCGTGCCAGATCCGGATAATTAGTAATCAGTCCGCTGACGCCCATATCCAGATAGTTTCTCATTTTATCATAGTCATCCACGGTCCAGACATACACCGGCATCCAGGCCCGTCCCGCCTGTTCGAGAAAGCTCACCGAAATCTGACTTTCCTCCACAGCCAGAAAATCAATATTCCAGTTCCAAATTCGATAGTCCATTTCGCCGGCTGTTCCATAAACACAATATCCAATCCACCATTGCGGACGAAGCCGCTGCAGGATCTGTACTGCTTCGTAGTCGATCGACATAAAAATAGCCCGCGATACAAAATCTTCTTTTTCCACGACATCAATAATTTTCTTAGCCATTTCTTTTTGATTGCCGTTTACGGGTTTCAATTCAATTAACAGCCCGGTTTCCTCTTCCCAGGTTTTCATCGCCGCGATCAGCTGCTGCAGCGTTGGAATTTTCCCTAACTTGCCATCGGTATCCGTCAATGTCAGCGCCTGCAGCTGTTCCACTGTCAAATCCGCAACTTTTTTATTCACTCCCGCTAACCGTGACAACGTTGCATCATGGAAAACAACCGGAATCCCATCAGCACTCAGCTGGATGTCAATTTCCGCATAATCCGCCTGAGCGATAGCTGCCTGGCGAACGCTTTCAATCGTATTTTCCAGGGCATAAATGGATCCGCGGTGACCGATTGACCAGGGCTGATGTTCACGGGATAAAGGGCGAAGATAGAGATCAGCGCTGTACAGCACGGTTAAAATCATCAGTATCCGGATTAGCCAAGGATGCCGCTGCACAATCCGTCGCCGGCTTAACCAGTCATGAATTTTTTGATAGACCCAATCCAGCTTGCTGAAAGTCGTCAAATGCAGCTTCTGCACCATATATCCTAAAAGATACAGCACGCCGGCAATAAGAATAATTGGCAATAGAACAGAGATGAAATCAGGAAAGACTGCGGAAAGGAAAAAGTATAAGATAAAGACCGCTGTCAGACCGCTAAGCCAGGGATGACGATGAATCCATTGATGGAAGCCCTCCCAGGATTTCACCTTCTGAACACTCGCTGCGGTTACCCCGCGAACACGCTGTACAGCTTCATTGAGTTTCTCCGCTTCTTCACTTTCCGGTTCTTCTTCCAGCATAACCACGCCCTGTGCAGAAACCAGACGAACCAGAAAATACAGAAATGCCAGACTCATCAAGAAAAAGCCGAACTGAATTAATAATGACTGCGTTAAATAGAGGCGAAAGGTTGGCGACATAATTAAATTTTTCAAAAAAAAGCGATTGAAATCAGAGTTGATCAGCAATGCCTTTGGCAGGAAGTTGACGATCAGCCATTCCGCCAAAAACCAAACGCCGCATCCTAGCGCCAGCTTAGTCTTTGCCTTGTTGGTCAGCTGCTTCCATATCTGGATATTTTTACGAACAGCCTGGCTGAGTTTCAAACGCTGAAAGATCATCAACAACGGCACAAAGATCAGAAAAATGCCGGCACCATACAGACAAATCCAGAAAGCACCGACGAGCATCCGGCCTGCGGCTGTCAGCTGTAATTCGCCGATGACAAAGTCTGGTACACGCAGCCGCGGAATCAGCGCATTGATATAAACCAGATGGACAACGGGCAGAAACAGGGCATAATACAAGGTGCATAAAGGCAGCTGCAGATTGCGGATTCCTTTCAATGAGAATACAGACTGTCGGCAGGCTTCACGAATAGAGAGCGATTCTTGACGTTGGCCTTTATCAATCAGATGAAGGATAACGCCCAATTCAAAAACAATCAGTCCCGTGCCGACCAGCATATAAAACAATGCCAGCAAAATACCGGGCACCGATAAAAATCCCATTACAATCTCGGAGTTAAAGGTCATTCCTGAACGAGCCCGACTGAGATAAAGACGAAGCAGCTGTCCCAACAGCGGATTGACAAACAAATATAAACAAATTCGATAAATAATTTCAAACTGAATAATTTTTCCCAGCCACGGACACTTCTTTCTCATTATTGGAATCTCCTTTAAGCTGTCTTATTATACCACGTTTGCTTTTAAAGATTTCAATCAGATCCATTTTCCGATAAAAAGGGATCCTTCATTCTTAGATTGATTATTGAAATGACATCATAGTGACAAAAAAAACGTCAGCTTATTTACTGACGTTAAAGAAGCGAGAAAGGATTGGGGTTTCTGCAGAAATTGGCAATCCTTTTTTTGATCATTCAGCATTTTTCATATTGCTTCCGAAATCCATTCTCAGGCTTTCTCAGACTGTGCAGCGAAATTGATTTCAGCTTGATCTGCCAATCTGTCCAACATGGCGGATTGATTAGGCCTGTGACAATTCCTGAATGACATTCAAAAATTCCCGCCGGGTATCAGCGCTTAAGGTATCCTGCAGCGATTCATAAGTCATTCCATCAAAGGAAGGCCCTGCAACGTAATGACTGTATCCCTGCGAATAACAGATCAGAGCACTGCGACCTGGAATTGTGGCGGTATTGTATTCGCTGAACAGTTCAAATTCACTGAAAATCAAACGGAAAGGGCCAATTTTCCAGGCTGTAAACGTCGTTTCATGACGCAGTTTTTCCGGATGAGCCAGGTTTTCGCGGCTTCGTTCTATCCCATATTGCAGCGTGATGCGTTCCCGCTCACTGTAATACTCAGGGATCACAAGCTCCGAGGGATCTTTCAGCTCATGATTCAGCTTAACAAGGCGTTCACTGTAACCCAACTCGACTGGAAACAAAGGTACTGGTTTATTTAACAGACGATCAAATTCTTCGGCCATCCAAAAACCGAATTGTTCCATCTGTGCCGGTGTTTGTTCCTTACGGGTAAACCGGGTACTGACATCGCCTGCCGCTGACTGCAGAAACGAAAAGAATTCATCTGGATACTGCGCATCCAGCTGCCGCATGGCATAGCCTGGGTATTCTGAAGTGAAAAAGGGTGTATCCCCATTCAGTGATGTAGGATGACAGTTATAAATCAACAGAGAAGCAATTCGTTTTTCATTTTCATAAAAACACAGTGCATGCGCAAAAATTTGATCCGTTGTCCAATGACTGATGCGGCTTTGGCCAATTCGGATAAACGGTTCAGCCACATAGCTGCACGTCAGCTCAGCTTCACGCAGGGTCAGCGGAATTAAGGCTTCACACACCTGATCCCGCACCTGATGGCGATAGCTTTCTACCCGCATGTCCGGCGCAAAATGGGTATGCGTCCCGCTGATGATGACAACCGTCGGAAGGCCCCAGGCTTGTTCCAAACGCTCGCGAACATCCTTGACTAAGGTGATTGGTGCCTGCAGGGAATCCAAAGCGATATGCACATAACGGCTGCCGTTCTGTTCCAGCACGAGGATCCGCGCATACAGCGGATCACGCACAGTGTCCAAGGGCTGAACCTGCTGCGCAAAGCCCGCCGCCCGTATCGGTTCACGGGGATTGATGTTGAGTTTAACTGTTTGAATTTTCATTCTTTTCCTCCCTGATTTTTTCCTTTTTCCCTTTCAGTTTCCCTTCCAGCTTACGCGGCTTTTCCCGTTTCAGGCCGCCCGGCCGGGAAATCCTGAAAATAACGCCATTATTAAGATTTTCAGCTTCCGCCCGATAACCATACGTTGTGCAGACGCGGTAGACAATTGACAATCCGAGCCCGAATTTCCCATCCGTGCCTTTTTCATACGGTTTAAACAGTTTGCTTAAACGTTCTTCACTCATAAGCGGTCCGTCATTCGCCACGGTCAGTTCTTTTTCATTCAATGTGATTACAATTTCATGCGTAGCATAACGAATGGAGTTATCCAGCAGATTTTCAACAACGACCCGCCATGGATCCTCTTCGCCATGGAAATAAATCTTTTCCAGCTGAGTTGAAATTTCCAGCTCGGGTCGGATCACTTTTAAGGAAAGAATCGCTTTATTGATCACAGCGCTCATATCCAGCGTATCCCCTGCCATCCCATCATCCGTCAGATAGCCCAGTTTGTTCAGCATGATCAAGCTGTACACTTTCTTTTCCAGACGATCGGCGTGTTCAATGATCACATCTACGCTCTTCTCCAGCGTTTCATACGGATAGATCCCGTCTTTGATGCTTTCGCCATAGGATTTAATCGTTGCGATCGGGGTTTTCAGATCATGCGAGATATTCTGAATCATTTCTTCCTTAATCTTTTCCTGCTTATCCAGCTCCTCTTTCATCGCGACCAGGGCCTGCGCCACCTGTCCGATTTCATCCCGCCGTTCGATATGCAGCTCGGCTTCCTCACCGCGGCTGACCTTCTCAATGTAATTACGGATTTGATTCAGCGGATGGATCAGCGAGCTGATCCACAGCATCAGGCAGACAAACAACAGGGAAACAACCAGCACATTGAGATTGATGACACTGTTCAGCAGCATATTTTTAAAATCACTGCGATAACTGTCGCTCATTAACGAAATTAAGATCGTATGCGAATCCAATCGCGCCAGTGAATAAAAGTAGGTCTTGCGATCCTGCACATAGGCCCGGTCGGCAACTTCCTGAGCCAATCCATCCCCTTCTTCCAGCAGATGGGAAATCAGCTGCGGATCCAGCGACGTCGTGCCTATTTTGGAAAACTGCCGAGTTTCCTTATCGTAAAACAGGTGAATAATGCTGGGATCTGTATTCTCGGCAATTTCCTCAATATCCATATTCATCGAATAGTTGAAAGCAATATTGTTCTGTGCCCGATGCAGCATACTGTACATTTGCTTTTCAACAAATTCATTCACATTTTCTGACAAATAAACAAAGAAAAACACGGTGAAGACAGTGACGACCAGGAAGATCAGCGTCAGCAGCTGCTGGGACAGCGACAGCTCTTTGAGCCAGATACGTAATCGTTTCATTTATCCCAGCCGATATCCGAACCCGTAAATCGTATGGATACTCAAATTCGGCATCTTTTTCCGCAGCCGCCGCAGCGTATCATCCACGACCCGATCGGAACCAAAATAATTGACATCCCAAACCTGTTCAAGTATCTGTTCACGTAAAAACGCGGTTCCCTTATTCTTAACAAACAGCATTAACAAATCGAACTCTTTCGTTGTCAAATCCAGTTCGCGGCCTTTTTCAAAGACGAGCCGTTGAGCTTCATCAATTTCATAACCATCAACGACAATCCGATTCGCATCTTCCTTATAGGTTCGCTTCATAATGTTATTGATCCGCAATACAAGCTCTTTCGGTGAGAAGGGCTTAGTAATGTAATCATCACTGCCTTTTTCCAAACCGATGATGCGGTCGAACTCCTTATCCCGCGCCGACATGAAAACCACCGGCACTTCCGGAGACTGCATTCGAATTTCTTCAATCAGATCAAAACCGCTTTTATCATCAAGCATAATATCCAGAATCCAACAATGAACATCATCGTCCGAGGTATGGGCGGAAGCTTCCTCATAGGTTAAATAGGAACGGACTTCGTAGCCTTCCTTTTCCAAGTATCGCTTGACCAGTTCATTGAGATCTTTTTCATCTTCCACAATCGCTATTACTTTCTTCACTTGCATCTCACCCCACGTTTCCATTGTATCAAATTTAACCCTGGAAATCCATGAAACCCGAAACGGGATCGGAATAAAAAGAAAACGAAGCCGGTCTTTACCGTTTCTTCGCTTTAAAAATAATCATCATCGGACGATGCCGTTCTTCTTCCATTTTCGGTACTTCGCGGATCAATTCCGCCGTTGGCTGCGGCTCCTGGATATCCTCCAGCTCAAAGCCATTGTGGATCAGCGCCTGTACGATCGTCGTCAAGGAATGATGATATTTCACAACTGGCGCCCCTAAGAAAATTGAATCCCGTCTTCCATCAAGAAAGTAACGCGTAACCGGCCATACTGGATCTGGATCGGAAGTTTGATCAAGCCATTGCTGACTGCCTTCAGCTGTAAAAATCGGATGTTCCATCGAAAAGATGAATTCTCCACCTGGCCGCAGGGTTTTCGCAATCTGTTGAAACAAGGCACCCAGATTTTCAATATAATGCAGCGTCAGCGAGCTCAGAACCACGTCAAAACTTTCGCTTGGATAAGCATAGTCTTCAAGCGCTCCCTGCTGATATTCAATTCCTTCCAGCTGATTGATCGTGCGGGCCTGATCCAGCATCTTCTCTGAAAGATCCATTCCCAAGACTGAAACCGCGCCGTTTTCCATCGCATATCGGCAATGCCAGCCATAACCGCAGCCCAGATCCAGAACCTGTTTATTTGTGAAATCCGGAAGCATAGCCTGCAGCACTGGCCATTCGCCAGCCCCTGCCAAGCCTTTCTCCGATCTGCTCATATGACTGTATTTTTCAAAAAAATCCTGATCATCATAGCGATTCTCTTTCATAATTTATCCTTCTTTCCTTTCCTGTCAGCGAATTTAACGCTGCTTTAATCCTTCTTTATTTTATCCCGATCATTCCTGAAAAGCGATGTTTTTTTGCATTAGATCTTCTTGGTCAAGACAGCATCAAGAGCATTATGAACTATGTTTTTTAAGAAAAAGGAACACCGCGCAGCAGCATTCCTTCTCATCTTTTTTTCTTCGATCACAAACCGGATTGTTCAATCAGATCGACAACACGGTAAACATAGTGGTGACACAGCTCATCGCTTTCGGCTTCAACCATCACACGAACCAGCGGTTCAGTTCCGGATGGACGAACAAGAATCCGTCCGTTGCCCTGCAGCTCTTCATTGATTGCCGCAACTTCTTTCACAATCGGATCAGCCTGCATCGCCGCTTCCTTATCTTTCACCGGTACGTTGATCAGCAGCTGCGGATAAATTTTCAGGCCATCCTTGAGCTCCACAATCCCCTTGCCGGTTTTATGCATAACTTCCAACAGCTTCAACGCCGTCAGCAAGCCATCCCCCGTCGTCGCATGTTCCTTAAAGATAATGTGTCCGGACTGTTCGCCGCCCAGCATGTAATCCTTCTTCACCATACATTCGTAGACGTATTTATCCCCCACCTGTGTGGATTCGGTTGCAATGCCAAGCTGTTCCATGGCTTTAAAGAATCCCAAATTGGCCATCACAGTGCTGACTACGGTATTGCCGCGCAGATGCCCGGCTTCCTTCAAATACTTGCCGCAGATATACAGCACATAGTCGCCGTCGATCAGCTCACCATTCGGATCCACCGCGATCAGACGATCAGCATCGCCGTCAAACGCCAAGCCTAAATCGAAGATTCCGCTTTTCATCAGTTCCTGCAATGAACCCGGATGCGTGGATCCGCATTGCGTGTTGATGTTAATGCCGTTGGGTTCGCTGTGAATGACTGTGCAGTGGGCGCCCATGCGCCGCAGCAGCTTCTCCGCGGTTGTGGTTGCCGAGCCGTTGGCCAGATCCAAAGCCAGATGGAACGATTCAAGACGGAAGTCAAACAGGGATTCTATCCAGTCCAAATAATGCTCCAACCCTTCGTCATAACGCACGATCTGACCAATCTTATCGCCGCTGACCAGCGGAATTTCCGTCAAGCCGTCGATATAGTCCTCAATCAATCCCTCGATCTCTGCCGAAAGCTTAATCCCTGCCTGCGAAAAAACCTTGATTCCGTTGTCATAGTACGGATTGTGGCTGGCGGAGATCATCACGCCGCAGCTGAATTGTTCACGTTTTACCAAATAGGCCACGCTGGGTGTCGGGCAGGTTCCCAACAAATACACATCCGCACCGCTAGCGGAAGCTCCGGCCGCTATCGCATTTTCAAACATCCCGGAAGATAAACGCGTGTCCTTGCCGACCAGAATCCGGCCTTTTCCGGTTTTGGAGAAATAATATCCCAAATACCGTCCGACCTGGAAGGCACGCTGCACATCCAATGTTTCATTGGCTTTGCCGCGAATGCCGTCAGTTCCAAAATAACGTCCCATTAATTCGTCCCTCCATCACTGTCATTATCGTCTGACGCTGCAGAATTGCTTGGATCCGTAACGTTGACGGTCAAGGATGCCTGCTGCAGGGTGTACTTCACATAGGTTCCAGTATCCTGATTGACCTGTAATGTCACTTCCTGTTCCCCTGGCTGCAGATCCTTCATATCAAAATATACATAAATGTCGCTGGCGGTGATTTTATCAACATTGGCCTGCGTTCCATAAACGGTAACGCTGACCGCAATCTGATCATCTTTGGTCTGAACGTTGTAACGTTTAGTATTGTTGATAGCGTTAATCGCAACATTATCAATCGTTTTGGACACAGCGTCGCCCAGTTTGATATCCATATTAACGCGTGCCGGATTGATCTGGCGAACACCCGTTGGCAGTGTGATCGTCTGATACATCTTGGTATCGGAGGTTAGCTTCGTCGCATCCAGCTGAACTGAAACCTTATCGAGCTTATCCAGTACAGACTGCTGCGCATAAATTTTAACCGAGGAATGATCGAAAATGATTTCCTCAATCGCCTTGCCGTCTGGAATCTCGCCCTGCAGTTCTACAGCAACAGGTACATCCTTGCTTGGCGAAGTAACTTTGACATTGACCTTTACCGTGCTTGGAATGATATCCGCTTTGACCGGCGTTCCTGTCTGATCGTAAGCGACCAATACAGCATCCTGTTCAAAATCAGCGGTTTTGCCGGAAACATCGATCAGCGCTTTTACAAACGCGATGCTGTCAAGCGTATCAGAAGCCGCACGAACATTAACCTTGGTCGCTTCAAACTGCGGATCTCCCAGGATGTAAATGTTGTCAAGCTTGTCGGTATTGATAAAATCATAACTCAGATCAAACTGTGTCGTGACTTTTTTCTTGATCGTAACCAAAGCCGTAGACGGTTCTAGTTTTACATTGACCCGTTCGGAAAAATCCTTTGGCTGCAGCTTCACCTGATAGGTTCCTTCGGTCAGACCCGAAAGATCGGCGACAACGCTGTAATTTTTCTGTGTCCGGACTAACTGGACATCCGACATTTCACCCATGACATAGGCCGCAGCTTCGCTGGGCAGACCGGAAATTTCAAACATATCGGAATTGTAATTGATGGTGACCGGAACAGATGGGATCTCATGGACACTCTGGATGTTGTTGGATAAGCTGGTGTCGGTGTAATTGACAGTCAGATACAGCAGCACAGCCAAGGCCAGAGAAACAACTTTGCCATACCGCGGATTAAACAGGATCCGATCAATCCAGGAACTTAACCAGCGTACACCTTTAAACAATCCGTCTTCAATCGTAGCGTAAGTCTTTACAACCTTTTTGCTTTGGCGGGCGATTTTGTTTGCCAGCTCCAGCTTGGACTCGGAATCCTTCATCTGCGGATTCTGTCTAGGATCGTTATTCTTCATGCTTGTCACTTCCTTCCTGATCGGCGGAGTTCACCGCTTCTTCCAGGGAGTGTTCACTGACTTCCTCGGAAGCGCTAAATTCCAGCTTGACATCATCAATCGGGGAATGATTTTGATTTTCTGCAGTGATGTCGGCGGAGGCCGCATCGGTTTTCACAGCGGCTTCCGTATTTTCATTTTCAGTAGTCGTCTTTTCTTCTTCCGACTTCTTCTTAGTGCGCTTAGCCTTAGTTTCGGCAGGATCTTCCGTTTCCTTTGGCTTCTTGGCCCGCGCCGTTTTCTTCTTGGTCTTCGTTTCTTCTTCGCTTGAAGCCGTTTTAATTTCGAGAACTTCGGTTACTGCCGGCTGAACCCGCTCCTCTGCTTTCTCAGTGACGACCTCGGCCTGCGCCTGCTTTTCTGCTTCCTGAGCAGCGATCTGCTGCTCTAAAATTTCTGGTTCCTCAAACATCGAAGAAGACGGCGCTTTCTTCTTTTTCTTTTTCGGCAGCTTGATATTTTCTTCTTCTTTTTCAAGCTCGCTCAGCCGATCCGGAGTTTCGGCGTCCTTCTTTTTATTAAAGATTCCGGTAAACAGATTGCCTTTATGGTCCGCAGGTTTTTTCTGAACTTCAGCGGTTTCTGTACCGTCCTGCTTCTTGACCGCAATCTTGTTCAGCAGGCCTTTTTCATTCTTCTTTGTTTCAATTTCTTTCTCTACAACCAGCTGCGGTTCATCGATAACAAAATAAGATTTTCGAGTTTCCTTCTTCGGTGCTTTTTCACGAACCACCGTTTCCTCATTGCAGACAACACGCAGCAGATAATCGCGCAGTTCCTTTTTCGAGACGGTTGTGATTTGTCCGCCTTCCGCAATCGAAATATTCCCGGTTTCTTCAGAAACAACAATCGTTACTGAGTCCGTAATTTCACTGATGCCGATCGCTGCCCGGTGACGTGCGCCATAACGCGACGGCAGTTCCTGATTGGTCGGCGGGAAATAGGCGCTCGCACAGGCCAGGCGGTCACCCTGAATGATGACCGCGCCATCATGCAGCGGCGTCGATGTAACGAAAATCGAAGTCAAAAGTTCTGCGGTAACCATGGAATTCATCGGCGTTCCCGTTTTGACATAATCATTCAGCGAATGAGATTGTTCCAGAGAGATCAGAGCGCCGGTCTGATCCTTTGACAAAATCATCACGGCTTTCACTAATTCATCTACCAAATGCTCCTTCTCGTTTCCAGAAAGCGTGGAAATCCGTGAGAAAACATTGGATTTCCCCAGCTTTTCCAATAAGGATCGGATTTCCGGTTGGAAGATGATAATGACGGCGATAAATCCCCACGAAACAAACATATCGGCAATCCAGCCGACAGTATTGAGCCCAAAGACATTGGCAATGGCTTTAATGATGAGAATCAGGACAATTCCCTTAAATATCTGAATCGTTCGTGAATTATTCCGAACGATTTTTATTGTGTAATAAAGTAGCAGCCACATGATCAGGATGTCAAAAAACATCCGGGTGTAGTTTAGGATCGACTGAATGGTAGTGTAATAATTAACCATTGGTGAATCCTCCTTTCATTGAATTATTATAGCACAGTTCTAAAAGCCTTGAAAACTGAAATTGCCTGAAACCCCACGCGCTTGTTTCATCTGTTTTCAACAGTCTGATTCCGCGGTCTGCAAATTTCCTGCCGATTCTTTATTTTTGAAGCCGATCCTGTGACAATCTGATAAGATCTAAAGAAAAACACAGATCCGCAGGGTCTGTGTCATCATGGCTGCTTATTTTGCAGCAGCAGGGTTTGCGGAACGGTGCCTTCAAAGCGCAGAGCTTCATCGTCAAGACTGAACACACTGATCTGTAACCCCTCCATCTTATCTAATATACTTTTTAAATTTTTATTCACAGCGGTATTCGTAGATTGAATCAAAGCCGAAGGCAGATCGACGCCCGCCAGACTGATCCGCTGCAGATCCACAGTGATTTCCTCTTTCTGAGTGATCAGTTTGGCCTCCACCGCCACGCGGCAGCCTTTCGCCAGATTCAGCAGTCCGCCGTATTCCTTGAGTTTGGGAAACAGCTGAACCAGCGCTTGGGGATCATTGACGGTCACCTCCAGCACCGCTTCGTTGCCGTTTTTCAGCGTAAGCTCAGGATTGGAAAGCCAGTCTCCCACCGCGGCGCTTATGAGTTCGCTGAGCTGCTGCCCGGTTAAATTCACCTGCAGCTGCTGTGTTCCCTGAGCCGTAAACTGACCCTTGGCAATCTGCGTCAGCTGACTGATCAACAGCTCGCCCTCCGGCAAAATACCGGACAATTCCGGCGGCAGCGAAGCCGCAGGCGCGGCACTGGGAGCCGGCAAAGCAGCGGGATCGGGACGGCGGCTCCAATAAGCCCCCAGCGCAAGCGAACCGGTTATGACGATCATCACCCAGCACAGGGCCAGAAGAACATTGAATATTCGTGATGTTGGTTTCATAAATACGGCTCCTTTCTATCCAGAAGTATGCTCGTCAGCGTTCTTTTTATCCTCAAACTGCAGTTTGAATTTCAAAAGATGGAAAAACCATGTCGGTTGCGGTACAATAAACAGGAAATGAGGTTAGTTTGATGGATAAACAATGGACAACTCTGCGGACGCAGGGAAAAGAAATCACCTTGATCGGCACTGCGCATGTTTCCAAAGTCAGCGCTCAGGAAGTCAAGGAAGCACTGGAGGAAATTCATCCTGACAGCATCTGCATCGAACTGGATGAAGATCGCTACCAGTCGCTGCTGCATCCCGGACAATGGGAACAAACCGATATCGTACAGGTCATTAAGCAGAAAAAAACAGGATTTCTGCTCGCTAATATTATTCTAAGCTCGTACCAGAAGAAAATTGCCAAAAAAATGGATATCAGCGCGGGAGCGGAAATGCTGCAGGGCATCCAAAGCGCCAAAGAATTAAACGCTGAGCTGGTTCTGGCAGACCGGCGAATTCAAACGACATTTTCGCGGATCTGGCGCAAACACAGCTTCTGGCAGAAATGCAAACTGCTGACCAGCATCATCTTCTCCTTGTTTGATGATGAGGATATTACCGAAGCGGACCTGGAACAGCTCAAGCAAAGTGATATGCTGGAAAGTGCGCTGAAAGAAGTCGGCGACAGCTTCCCGGTTGTGGCTGAAGTACTGATCCATGAACGGGATCAATATCTCGCCGCCAAAATTGCCCAGGCTCAAGGTCCCAAAATTGTCGCTGTGCTGGGAGCCGCTCATGTTCCGGGTGTCGCGGCGCAGATCGAAAGCGGAAATCTGGCGGATCTGAAGGAACTGGATTCGTTACCCCCCAAATCGATTTGGGGGAAAGTGATCGGCTGGGGCATTCCGATTGCGATCATCGTTGTGATTGTGGCTACTTTTCTGAATTCGCACAGCGCAGGCTGGGAACAAATTCAGAGTTGGATTCTGTGGAACGGAACATTATCCGCCCTCGGCACACTCTTGGCCGGAGGTCATGTGCTCTCGATTCTCACGGCTTTCATCGCCGCTCCGATCACTTCGCTCAATCCGTTATTAGCAGCCGGCTGGTTCGCAGGCTTAGTCGAAGCATCAGTGCGCAAACCCAAGGTCAGGGACTTTGAAAAGCTGACTGAGGATGTCAATTCTGTAAAAGGCATGTGGAAAAATCGGGTAACGCGAATTCTGTTAGTCGTGATCCTTGCTAATGTTTTCAGTTCATTGGGCACCTTCATCGGCGGCACGGACATTATCAAAACTTTCTTAGAAACCGTATTCAGATAAGATGCGGTTTTTTTCTATGTTTGAAGCGGAATACGAAAGTCCATACTAAGAAAGAATAGAAATGCTCAGAGGTGACAGAATATGCAGAAATCATACTGGCAGAAACAGCGCCCGCAATGGGAAGCAGCACAGCTGAATGAAGATCAGGAAACGGACATTGCGATTGTCGGCGGCGGGTTAACCGGCTTGTTATGCGCCTGGCTGCTGAAAGACAGCGGCAGGCATGTTACCGTCGTTGAAAAACGGCGTTTTCTGGAAAACAACTCCGTACGCAACACCGGCAAGGTCAGCGCGCTGCACGGTGCTTTTTATCATACGCTGCCTTCAGAATTAGCGCAGTCGGTGTTTGAGATCAATCGACGGGCTGTCGATCAATACGAACAGCTGATTCAGGCTGCGGATATTCAGTGCGGCTGGCAGCGGACAAGTGCTGTTCTGGCAGCCCAGAGTGAGGAAGGGACCGCGATCCTGAAGCAGGAAAAAGCCGCGTTGAATGCAATTGGCGCACAGCTGGCAAATCCGCCGGCATGGGATCTTCCCTTTAAGCAGCAGGATGAAGTGGTCTTAGCCCAACAGGCTTTGCTCGATCCCTGGCTGTTTCAAAAGGGATTGTTGGAAGCCTTACAGGATAAAGTGACGCTTTATGAAGAATCTCCAATCATTGAAATTCAGGACCATTGCCTGATCAGCGACGGCAGCTATGTTTTGCGATTTCAAGATTTGATTTTAACCACCCAATTTCCGGCCTTTGACCGGCTGCAGCTGTATGCGGCGCGGTTTCACTACCAGCGTGAAGCGGTTGCCGCTTTCCGCTGCGATCCGGCGTTGAACGGCTTGCTTCTCAATACCGTCGATCCCAATGAAGCCTTGTCGCTGCGGTTTGCGCAGAAAGAAAACGAACCAGCTTTGCTTTTAGCCGGTCCGGCCATCGGAATTCATCATTATCCCAAAGATCCTTACGCCCAGCTTTTACAAACCGCAAAAACGTTGAATGTTCATCAGCCGTTGGCATGCTGGACAGCCCAAGATTTAATTCCGCGCCACCACCTGCCGTTTATCGGTCAGATTCAGGATCATTTCTGGGTTGCGGCGGGTTATTCCAAATGGGGTTATACCTGGGCTATGGCTGCCGCTGAGATGATCAGCACCCAGCTGCAGGATGCCGCCTATGTCATTCCTGATTATCTGCGGGCCCGGCGCAAGGGAGATTTGTTCAGTCTGTATACCTTAGGCAATGCAGGAACACTAACCGAAGCGTTTTTCAAAGACCGATTCTCTGTCAGTCCCGACGGCGAACCGCTCCGTACCGGAAGCATCGTGCGCCTGCGTGGCCGCCGTTACGGCGTCGTCATTCCTGAACAGGGACTACAGTTCATGGTGGATCTGACCTGTCCGCACATGGGATGTCCGCTGCATTACAATCCCGCGGATCAAACCTGGGACTGTCCCTGCCATGGTTCCCGCTTCACGCTGGACGGCCGCAGTCTTTGCTCCCCCTCCAATGTTTCGCTGCAGCATTATCCGGGAATCAACAGCCTGCATCCGAATCTGAAATAACAATCGTTCCCTATTCTTGACTCCTTTGATTCCTATGCAAAAAGGACAGATGCTAAAGAAACTTCAGCTCTGTCCTTCTTATGTTTTAATTTTAACTCAGTGTCCTTATTTCCACAAATCAAAGGGGTACAGTCCCTGATCTTTGTATTCTTTCAAACACTGCATAACATACGGCTTATCTTCTTTATAAGTAACACCGAACCAGCGATCATTGGATGTCAGCACCTTTACCGTACAGGCCTTGCGCTCCAGCAGCGTACCGATCGCTGTCGGAATAACATGCTCGCACTTCATCGGATTTTCAACGATGCCCTTGCGGATAAATTCTTCAAAAATGGGTTCGCACTGAGCAAAGATTTTTGGCGTAAAACCCCAGAAATTCATCGAGACCACCGCGCCTTTTTCAATCGGTTCCCAAGTCTTTCCATCATCCTGAGTCAGCTTCGCATGATCGCCGTCCTTCGCGATTTTCGGGCATTCCACGATCTTCTGCAAGAAGCCGTTTTCATCCCGTTCACAGATAGCGCGGGAAACTGTGCCATGATCGGTCAGGGTATTTTCCAGCACATAGCCGACCATCCCATATTCACCGTCCTTCACTTCGTTGGACAGGAAATTATAAATTACGCGGAAAGCGTCTTTACCATAGTAATCATCGGCATTGATGATCGCAAACGGAGCATCCAGATTACGGCAGGCCAGTAACGCATGCGTCGTTCCCCAAGGCTTCTCGCGGCCTTCCGGAACCGTAATCCCTGCAGGGACATCCGCCAGATCCTGATAAGCAAATTCCACTTCCATATGCTTGGACACTTTATCAGTCAGATTTTTACGGAAAGCTTCCTCGTGTTCCTTACGGATGATCAGCACGACCTTGTCGAAGCCGGCTTCATGAGCATCGTAAATCGAGAAGTCAATGATCGGCTCGCCATTGCTGCCAACTGCATCAATCTGCTTCAGTCCGCCGTAGCGGCTGCCCATACCGGCGGCCAGAATGACTAAAACTGGTTTTTTCATCTTATTTCTAATCTCCTTTTTTATCTTTCGTTGGTTTCATTATATCATGCTTTTCACAGTTTGAGACACCGATTTGGCACAGGCTTGAAATCCCTTACGGCCAGATCAACCCCCTTCGCTTTAAAAAGAGTCAAGACTTATATTTCAGCGCCGACTCCCGCTTTGAATCGGCCCCTTAAGAAAGCCAATCGGGTGAATTGTTTGATCTTGTTTGGGATTGAAATGGGTCAGTGGTTTATCCAGCAGCAAGCTGCAGCGCTGGATTTTCTCAAAGCCGAATCGGCGGCGAATTCCATCGACGGTCTTTTCCAGCTGCAGCAATGACTGACGCTGTTGTTCATCAGCGAACAAATCCAACTGTTCCCCGGTCTGATCTGAACTTAGATCAAACACGCTGATCCCGATACTGCGCAGCGGCAGCGCGTTCTGCCAAGCTTGACGCAAAAGGATTTCAGCTTCCTGCAGAATTTCTTCCGCCAGCTGCGTCGATCGGGAACGCTGATGCTGCCGAGTCCAGCGATAGAGATGGATATCCCGCAACCCCAGCGCTATGCCTTTGCCTTTTAGCCCCTGATCCCTTAGACGCGAAGCCACCGATTCCGCCAACACTCTTAATACCAGCACCGCTTCTTCATGGGTATGCAGATCATGAACTGCCGTAACACTGTTGCCGACCGATTTCACTGGAATCGCCTCGCTGCTCAAAGCGACTTCGCTGATATCCTCACCCAGCGCAAACCAATGAAGCATTTCCCCGACCTTGCCGAAATGGCGGCGCATAAACTGCCGGTCCTGAGCCGCCAGATCACCGATTGTCAAAATTCCCCATGCTTGCAGCTTTTTCTGGGTTGCGGCTCCGACGTAAAATAATTCCCGTACGGACAGCGGATAGATTTTTTCCTGAAAATTTGTCCGGTTCACGGTCACAAATCCGCTGGGCTTCACAAAATCCGAAGCCATCTTGGCAAAAATTTTATTGAAGGATAATCCAATCGAGATCGTTAATCCTAGTTCAGTATAGACGCGCTGCTGGATCGTCTGCGCGATCTGTTGTGCGGGGCCAAACAGACGCTGCGAATCTGTCAGATCCAGCCAGGCTTCATCCAGTCCATATTCTTCAACCCGATCCGTATATTGTCGGTAAATCGCTTTTACCTGATCAGTAATCTGCTGATAGCGATGGTAATCCGGCGGCAGAATAAGCAGCTGGGGACATTTCATCCGTGCTTCATCCAAAGTTTCACCTGTTTGAATTTTATATTTCTTGGCATGCAGATTCTTTGCAAGAATGATTCCATGCCGTTCTTCCTGACTGCCGCCGACGGCCATCGGCTGCTTTTTCAGCTCAGGATTCAGCATTTCTTCGATTTGCGCATAACAATGGTTAATATCACTGTGGACAATCGCCCGTTCCATATCGATCACCTCTGCCTTGAATTTTACAAGAATAATATTCAAGTTATGTTCTTGACATTCTTCCTAGTGAATGTTATGTCACGCTTTCCAGTTTCTGGCGATTCGTGAAACAAAAGAAAATCCCGGTGAAATGGCAGTCATTTCCGGGATTATCTATCTTGAAAGATGATCTTATTTATCTTTAGAATTCATTTTCTTTAATTCATACAAAATCATGCCTGCTAGCACACATAAAGGAACACAACCAGCATTCATTAGACTAAGATAGAAAGAGGCTAACGAGCAAATAACGGTCAGAGCAATGACACGTAGTTTCATAAACAAACCTCAACTTTCCAATTTTCGTCATTATTGAAACTCATCAAGGATAAAAAGTCTGCAAGAAGTAAGATTAGTATTTTTTTCATCATTGAGTCATCTTCTTTTTATTTTACAATGGCATTATATCAGTTGTTTAATAAAAATAATATTTTAACAGAATGAATTAGCAAAAATTTTATTGAAGAATAATCTGATCGAGATTGTTAATCCCAGTTCAGTATAGACACGCTGCTGGATCGTTGGCGCGATTCTTGCATGGGACCAAACAGACGCTGCAAATCTGTCAGATCCAGCCAGGCTTCATCCAAAATTTCACCTGTTTGAATTTTATATTTCTTGGCATGCAGATTCTTTGCAAGAATGATTCCATGCCGTTCTTCCTGACTGCCGCCGACGGCCATCGGCTGCTTTTTCAGCTCAGGATTCAGCATTTCTTCGATTTGCGCATAACAATGGTTAATATCACTGTGGACAATCGTTATTCCATATACAAAAGAAAATTCTGGGGAAATGACAGTCATTTCCGGGATCTATTCCATTCCGAGCAATATTTGTTTGGGATTCAGTTTCATGATGATTCCAGCGGTAAACATTAGACTTAAAAGTATCACCACAAGTCCGCAGCCCACTGTGCTCACAATGACATCAAACTCCACTTTCATTTGAAATTCATCGAACACCTCCTGTTGGTTCAGTTCAGTGAAATAGGAATTCGTTGGTTCAAATACAAATTCGGTAACAAATTCCTGTTCGTCAACGACCGATAAATCCAGAATCCTCTGCCCTAAGAATGGAAGAGCAACAAACGATAGACTAGCAGCGATCATCAGCCCGATCATCATTTCCATCAATAATTCCAAGTAGAATTGAATGATTATAGAAATACGGCGAGTACCGAGATCCAATAAGGAACCAATTTCAATTTGACGTTTTTTCACAAACAAAGCAGTAACAGTCGTTAAAATAAGCACGGCGTTGATCATGACAATTCCAAGCAAGGTCTTGGCAAAGAAAGTAATCACATTCAGAGGTTGTTCAACACGTTCAAGAACTTCATTATTGGTATTCAGCTTATAAACTGGGGAAACCCAGAAGTTAGCTAGTTGTTTAAATTCACTCATGAAATCGATGTTCTTCAATAAAATCACAGGATTTTCATGCCCTACATTAAAATCTTCTTTTTCGCCGGCTTCCCCGCCATCGTCCAATGCTAAAATGAAGGCATATCCGACAGTTCTCACAATTTCCTCCAACGTTGATCCTGGAACTAAAATTTGATTTTCAGCTCGATTTCGATCCACGCTCACTTCATTCTTTTCTTTGTTCTCATAGATTCCAATAATTTCAAACGTTGTTCTGCATTCTTCCGGCTTTAAGTAAACCGCGGTGGAATCGTCAAACTCGCACCATTCAATTTCAATTGTATCCCCAGCGTCAGCTGATTTTCCTGCGCCAGCCCCTGCTCGATTACCGCCACCTCTGCGAAATTTCGTACTTCTTCTTCATTATAAAAACGTCCTTCTTTCATCACATAAGAATCTGTATGAAATTCGACCATATCGGGTTTCCCATTTCCAAGCAGCTGCACATTTCGTTTCGTCTGGGATAAACCACTTTTCTCAGAAGCAACGCTTTTAAAATCCAAACTTGTCCCCGTGTTCGAAACAAGATAATTACTGGTTAAAATCAAATCATTATCGAACAATGCAGCTAGGCTTTTTTTTGCTTTACGCTGCTGCTCAAAGCTGTCCTCGCTCTCTAAGGTTCGCAAATAATCAAGGTTCATCTCCAGGATAATCACAGGATTCATTTTGTTTTTTGCCCTCTGTATCGCTTGAGAACCTGCCGTCTGCATACTAAATCCAATGAAGATGAGGAAACTGATTAAAGCAAATAACAAACTGATCAAAACAGATCGCGAGGGAACTCGGATAACAGCACGCAATGCCCGTGAAATCACGCCCATGTTTTTTTCCTCCTCATCACGTCAAAATTTTCTTAGGTTTCATTTTTAAAATTGTAGGACTAGTTAGGCCTAAGCTCATCAGCAGAATCCCACCTTCGCAGATCAAACAAGCAATGATTTCGCTTCCTGTTAACTCAACCTGGAATTGATCTAAAATCTTTTCCGGATCGATTTCACTAAAATATTTTTCCGCTTCTGAATAGGAAAGATCTTCATCCGCATCGAGAAATTCAGTTTATTTTTGGATAACGGTCAATGTTAAGAGCTGATCGTTTAAGGGTTTAACAATCCATAAAGCACACATTCCCGCAATCGTCGTTCCTATCAACATCTCGATCATCATCTCGATAAAAAATTGCATAATAATTTTATGTCGCGGAACGCCAACAGACAAGTAAATGCCAATCTCATTACTCCGGTTCTGAATTTGCAGCGCTGATAAAAACAGAATCAGAAGAATTCCATTGCCCACAACCACCGCTAAAATAATAAGCGCAAAGTACTGAATAACATTCAATGGCTTCCCATATTTTTCATAAAGGGCATTGTTGCTTTCTAATGTATAAATCCCATCACTGATCCTACTGTATTCTTGAATAAAAGGCTCCAAAAGTTCAGGACTATCCAACATCAGAATAATTTCTGAACTGTATTGATCTTCTTCCTCCCAATGAATAGGCTCAGACTTTTCCCGCTCGCCTAGAATCATTTCCATTCCATTCATATAAGCTGCACTGATTCCAGCTAAGGTTGTCCCGGGTACTATAATCGTATTTTCCTGGAGCTCTTGATCGTAAATGACTTGCCGAGTTTCACTAAATTGGGGATTCTTACTGATGCAATGGCGATAAAATCCAATCACCTTCCATGAATAATGAAATTCAGAATCTTCAACATCAACGGAATTCGCAAAACTTTGCGTAATGATCGTATCTCCGATTTTTATCCCATTGACTTCTGCTAATTTCTCATCAATCACACAAACATAGTCATGGTATTTTAATTTTTCCTCATTGTAAAACCGACCCTCAGTTAATTCATAGGATCCATTGTGAAATTCAATGCAATCCGATGCTTTATTTCCAAATAACGAAACATTCATTTCATAATTGAGAGATGTCGAACCGCGGTCGTCTTCCATTACGGTATAGCTGTCAAAATTAACGCTTTTCTGCTTCATTTCTACACATTGATTCCACGTCACAATGCGTTCGTCCTGAATCATCCGTTCTAATTTTTCTGAAAGCCGCAGATTATTATTTCGGATATCTAAATAATTATCTGCATCCAATGCAGATCTTACGACCACAATGGGATTCATTTCTGATTTTGCCCGTGTGATTGCATTTTCACTCGCATATAAAACACTAATACCGACAAGAATTAAAAAACTGATCATAAAAAAGATCAAGCTCATGAATAAAGTACGGCTTTTAAGTCGTTCTATAGATCTCAACGCTCTGTGAAAAAAATTCATAAACTGCTCCTTGATGTACTATAACAATTGAGAAGATCAGCTTTCTATTCAGTAAGTAAATGCTGGTCTTTCTGTCCATCAATCCATAACTATAATAATATGCGTTACACGTATGACGATATTGTGAGAAATATTCTGTCCAGCTTAGCACAATCGCATCTTGCATTCAAATTAGCGGGGTTGTTATCTGTCGGCTTTAACTTGAAATTTGAAGTCGTCATAATCTTCATTATCCGAATAGACCCGTTGAACACATAACATCATTGTCATAGAATTGTAACCCAAGGAATTTCCGGTCATGCTTTCTCCATCATGATTCCGTGGTTCAGTCACTTTTTAGATCATCACTATTTCACCTTCTGAAATGTCAAACTCAGGATTCGTTACCTGCATTTCTTCATCAATTAAAGCGATTTCTTCACCCTTATAATTTCCTTTTAAATCCCCATTTTCATTTTCATTGGCAAAAACAGGAATTACAATGGCTGATAATATCAAAGCTGCCAAGATCACCTCGAATACTATATTTTCTCACTTTTTTCTCCATCATCTGTACACATCTAATTTATCAATATGTAAATTTTTTTAATCTCCTGTTTATGTTTTCATAAGCTCAACAGAATAGCCAGAAACACTAAAAAAATCATGGAAATACCAACATTGATCCATAAAACTAAATTACGATTTCGTTGACTGGATGTCAACCGAAATAGTACATTGTTTAAAATAATAACATAACCTAATCCAAAGAGAAACAGAATGATAAGAAAACTCAAAATGGATAATGGCAAAGAAACTCGCAAAGCAAGTACGTTAGCCACAGAATAGGAAAGAATAGGAGCTTCATAATAGTTTAATTTCACAAGCACCGTAGATAGAAACAAAAAACTATACAGACTTCCACTTACTAAAAATATAATTCCGCGTTTAAGATCATTAACTCTAAACTTTCTTTGTTCATAAATCCAAATTAAACGATCCATCTGTATTCCATTATCCCTTCCAACCAGTTCCGCAATCCAGAAACTGATTGCCAAAAACAGAATTCCAAATTTCAATAAAATTTCTTCCTTTGCCCTAAAAATTTCAATGGCAGGCGTTTCATAAACATATTCTGTTTTCCCCAAAGACTTGAGTTGCTCTACTTGTTGTTCCGCTTTTTTAAATCCCTCAACGCTTTCCAGATTCAGTTGGAGAGCGAATACTTCTTGTTCCAAAGTTCTCCGATCTATTTCTTCATTGGCATATCGTTCATATAATTGTGCAATCTGGTTTTGTATTTTAGCATAATATTGATTCTGTTCATCAATCCATTGTGATTGTCTTTCAGTTAATGTTCCTTGCAACTGCGATGAAAACTGTTGATAATAGTACTCATCTTTTCCAATATATGGCGAGTATTGATGACAAAAAAATAGTTGAAACACAATAAGTGCAAAAAAGATAAAATGATTCTCTCGGTTCATCCAAAATTTATGGAATTCATAACTAGATAAAGAACGCGGACGCTTCTCATGCTTCACTCTTAATTTCCAATTTCTTTTTATTCCTGATTTATGGTATCTTATTGAATAATGAAAGAAAAATCCGCTGACAATAAAACCAAATAAACAAGTAATGCCTATCAGAGAACCGATCTCAATTGGATAGTTCCCGATGGGTACACTCGTAAAATTCAATAAATATTTATTGAATTGCAGCAAAGCCACAAGATTCACATATTTTAATAAAATTAAAAATGATTCATTCACAATCTTGGTATAAAGGCCGATCTCTGTGCTAAATATCAAAATCAAACAAAGGTAAAATGATGGACCTTGATAAAATTGAATCGCAACCACACTGATAAAAAACAGAAAAAAGATTGTAATCAAACTTTTCATGCCTAAATAAAAAAGCAAAAAAGAACCTGCACTCATCGAATAAGGAACATAAAGAAAACCCAACACAGTTTGAATTGGCAGACTCAAATCACACTTCCACCCTAACAATAAGAAGCAGATTCCCCATTTTAATATTTCCAGGAAAGTAAGCATGCAGCTTCCCATGATAAAAAGACTGACAAATTTAACAACTACAGCTTTAGCTTTATATTGCGGTATTGACAGTAATAAAGGTTCTAGACGGTCTTCCCGTTCTTTTATGAATAATGAATAAGCACAGAACACAATAAAAATAAGCGCCATAACTAAACTTACGGATTCCTGCAAAATAAAGCTTAGTGAGAACGCCGGCTGTAACTGAAATTGTTGTACATTTAATTCTCTATAATATTCCGCTTTGCGTTGACTGCTTAAAAACGCATACGAACCCGGATCACTAAATAATGTCGACTGACGCAGCCGAGCATCCTCACTCAGAACTTTTCCAACAAATTGTGAATAAGCTTCCGTTTCTTCCCTTTGACTTTCATAACTTTGTTGGCTTACTTCATCCATCGAATAGGCCAAGCTAAACCACGAAACACCATTTTCTTTTTGAAACAATAAAAATGTCATTGCCAGGCAATGGAAAAGGATTATCAAGAAAACGAATTTCCTAAAAGGCGCATGTTTTAAACACTTTTTAAGCTCATAACGTACTAAGTCCATAACTGTTCACCCTCAAAATCATTAAGATATAAATCCTCCAGGGTTGGCGATATCGATTCATAGCCAGGCCATATTCCTTTCGTTATCACTCTGATGGTATAACCTTCCGTTTTTTTCTGTATCCGGGTTACACAGCACTCCTGTTTCATTTTCTCACAGGTTTCTTCATCACAAGTAATTTCATAGACATGATTAGAAAATGCTTCTGTTAAATCATTCATTGTTCCTTGTCGGATAATTCTCCCCTGCTTCAGGAAAATGAATTGATCGGCAATCAATTCAACGTCACTAATGACGTGTGTAGCGTAAATAATAATTTTCGCTTTAGAAAGTTGACTCAAGATCTTTCTTACTTGTACACGTTGCATCGGATCCAACCCTGCAGTGGGTTCGTCCAAGATAATAACTTCAGGGTCTTTTAAAAGTGTCGCTGCTAATAAGAGGCGTTGCTTCATTCCTCCTGAATATTCTTTAATGCGCTGATTTCGTTCCGGCCATAAAAACACCTGTTTCAAACCATGTTCAATTTCATTTTTGACCAGATCATGGGGTATTTCTTTCAACGCTGCAAAATATCCCATAAAATCATAGCCTGTAAAATCTTCATATAAAGACTGATTCTGCGGCATATAGCCTAAGCCACGATTAAATAGCACTCGACACGCCTTTAATGGTTTTCCATCCCAAAGAATATCCCCCGCGGTTTTCTCTACATTTCCAACTAAGATATTCATCAAGGTCGACTTTCCAGCACCATTAGGTCCAAGAAGTCCGTAAATTCCTTCGCTCAACCTTAAGTTGATATGGTCTAACGCTGCTTTTTCTTGATATCGTTTCGTTAACTCTTGTATTTCAAGAATCATAAACTTCACCAAGCCAATCCTGTAATCGGTTTTGCTTTTTCAAATTCTTGTTTAAAATAAGCTTCTTTCTCAAGATAATACCAAGAAGAATCAACCTCTTCACCATTGATGAGTTTCCCGCCGATAAAGTATTGATCATTACTGTCTGTAACTAAAAATTGCTGCCCCGCTTTATTAAAGTCCGAAAAATTTTCTCCGCTCTCTACATCGACATATCCATAAGTAACTTTCTCAGGCCTTTGTTTCATATCAACCGTTAAATTAGAATAAAAAACTTTTCCGTGATCATAGAAACGAAAATCAATCGGATCCGGGTTATTTAAAACAATCCTACGGCTTTGATGCTGATAATTCAATTCTACAAGAGCATAATCCTGATCTAAATAATAGATACACTTTTTCTCTAGATCAATATTCTTCATCAACGAAATTCTGATCTTTTCAGCTTCTTCCAAAAGAAGTGTTTCCTTGGTTTCCAGATTATAACAACTTAAAAATTCTTTTGGATTTTCATTTTGTTCAGGATCCTCCGCTGTTTTAAAGAAGATAAACTCATGATCCGCAGCTATAAGTTTCCGGCATTCTGCGGTTCGCTGCAAGGTTGGCTCATATAGCAAATGCAATGTGTTATCTTTTAAATCAAAATAAGCCAGTTGACTTTCCTCCACTAAGTTTCCATTTTTCTGGAATTGGCTGCCGATGATTTCTAAATAGATTTTATGATCATGATAAATAAAGGAATAACTGTCCGGCATTATTTGGTTGTATTTTTTATTTTTATATCGATACAATTCTTTTACATTTTTCCCGTCAGGATCCATCCGCATAAAAGCTAGGTAATTTTCGTCATGTATTGTGTAATAGATGAAATCATCATAATAAGCGATCCCATTAATATAGGCAGGATACATATACGGATCATTTTTCAGATTCTTTTCAGGAATACTAATGACTTTCCCTGTTGCAAAATCGAAATAAGCCATCCCGGTTTCTTCATTTCCAAATTGAAAAACACCAATATTATTGATATTCCGGTAAGTCACTAAATAATAATCTTCTTCCGACATGGTTTTAGCTACCTTTTGCTTTGATGCACAGCTGGTTAACAACGCAAATGCTAACAATACCAGAATTCCTTTTTTCATGACTCATTCTCCCTTCAAATATCGTTGCAGCTGAGCGTTTAGATCATCTCGTATTTCTTCAATCCGCGTATCCTTCATCACTTCTTTATACTTTTCCATATCGATAAATCGCGGATCATTATAGAATGTGCAGTATTCATTGTGCTTGACAACAAGATCCTGCATTTCATCAAAATATTCGCTAAAATCAAAGGTAAAACCATAAGCACAGGATTTATTCAAGCTGTCATAAAATTTCTGATGATTCTCTTTAGTCAAATCTTCAGGTAATGTCGAACCTTCTACAATATATGGATTCCCATATCCAAAAAACATTTTTTCATTTATATTTGCTCCATTAGGGAAAAAAACACGGCTAAGTTCAGGGTCACTATATAGTAATCCAAAGAAATCCATAACTTCATCTTTTCTATCACACCAAGATGGAATCGCCAATCCCCAATAAGGAATAACATTGATAAACTCATTATCAGCAATCAATTTATATTCTTCTTCTTCATCTCCTGCAACATAGTCATACCAAATTACTGGATCAGTATCATTGAATGTTGAATCAAATACATAATAATTCTCTTGAAATAATTCTATAAATGTACTTAAAGTCTCCATCCAGTCCTCACATTCATAAAGAATTTTAACAGTTTGCGTCTTTTCATCTATAACAAAAGGACTTACCTCCAACGAATTTCCACACACTGGTGTTAAATATGGAAAACCATTCATAATTCTATAAGGATTATAAAATAAGAGTTGATCCTCTTTTCCGTCACCAATATTTTTTAGGAATTCGTCATATTGCGAAAGATTATAACTGAATGGCTCGTCGAAATTATATTGATCTAAAAATTCTTTTTTTATAGCCATATAAGCCACATGATCTAAACAGCTTTGTTTGGTTTTCACTAAATCAAAAAGACTACCTGGGATAAAATAAGATTTCCCATTAATTTTTTGCGAATCAAAGATAATCTCTGGATATGCACTATATACAATTTTTCCGGAATCAGTATTTTGGAAATATGAGTCTAATTCTGTCAACAATCCTTCATCAGCCAAATATGTTCTTGAAAAATCCATCGTTCCTAGTTGATTAACATTAATAATATCAATTTCTTCTTTATTCTCTTGCGCATTTTTCATATAATCTAGAATTCTGCTCGACATCGACGTATATACTAAGTTTTCTGATTGCCTATCAAATGGAATAACATCAATCAGATTTATAAAATTGATTTGATAGCCTGAATTGCTTTTCAATAAATAATTATTAATTTCTTCCCTTCGCTCCTTTATTGAAAAATCTCCAATCATATAATACAAATTTAACGTAATTCCGGATTTATTAGTCTGATTAGAACTTTCATTAGTCGTACAACTCGCTCCTATTAATAAAACAATGATCCATCCTATTATTATTTTTCTCATATTGTTTTCCTTTACTTTAATTTTAATTAGTGCATCTAAGTTTAAACATTAGAAAGTCACACTGCTACTCAGGCTTGGTAGCAGTGTGACTTTAACTTTAAATGTAAGTACCTAAAGACTTTTCTTCGTTATATCCACGAATTGCATGATTTCCCGTAACGTCAATCGGAGTGCCGCGTCCATTAGCTACTGCCTTTGTTGTATTATACTTCCAACCCGTTGCATCACTGCTGTATCCTGCTTGGAACAGCCCTGAAACACTAGTATTACTTTCTAATACACTTACGGATGTTATAGCCGTTGCATGTCCATCGCCTCTGCTTAAACTGCAGGTAGCTGTATATCTATCGATACTCATTTGTGCATATGTATAAGATCTAGCTGCTGCGCTAACAGAGGTCATTGCACATAAGGCACAAATTGCTGTCATTAAAACAAATCTCTTTTTCATAGTCTCCTCCTTCTAGGCTTTCAGCCAAATATCTAAAATATTGTCCGGATCAATATTTAAGAATCTATTTTATCCAATCTCTTTCACATCCCGAAATCGCAGCCTGGATATCCACAGCGAGCCTCAACTTTCCAATTTTCATCATTGTTGAAACTCATCAAAGATAAAAAGGTTGCCAGAAGAAGTAAGATCAGTATTTTTTTTATCATTGGATTATCCTCCTTTTGTTTTGCAACTGTATTATATCAGTTACTCAACAAAAAGAATGATTTTGAAAGAATGAAACAAAAAACTATGCCTAAAGTACAAATTTTAAAATAATCATTCAAATTCGCGCACAAACTCAAAAAATGGTTTATAATATTTATTAGAGCTTTTTTCCAATATCAGTTCCCATTGTTTCTTAAACACAGTGATTTTGATTGGACTTTTCTCTTTTTTAAGTTCTGGAATAAGTACTATGTTGATATAATCGCCTAAATCTTTCATTGTGCTTTTTAATTTATATTTATTGATGAAATATTGCAAATACAAATCAGTTTGTTTAAGATCTATGCTCTGGAGTATTTTAGAATCAGGTTTTATACCCAAGCAGTCACAACATGTAAAATAATACAGTCCGCAAGAATATATTTTTAGCGGATTAATGACTAGGAGATTCTGAAACAGTTGCAATGCCTTAATATAATCTTTTAAATCTACATAATAAGTCATTGCCAGAGTATAGTAGCAATTATTAAGTATTTCATGATTTAACTCATTTTTATTATTAAGAATGAAATTCTCTAATTCGCTTATCGTTGAATGAATATCAAAAGTATTCATGTTAGAAGCAATCCCCACAGAGAATGCCAAACATTTTAATTGTTGATTAAGCAGATTTTTCATTTCACATTCTTTACGAATTTCATTATTTAATTCAAGGAGTTTAATATAATTCCCTTTATATTTCAGAATATACTGCAAATCAAATTTTATTAATAAATAATGCTGACATAGCTCAAGGTCTTTTTCATAGCTGTACATTTCATTTAAATCATGCATATAATTCATCGAATGGCAAAAACAGAGATGCATTAGTAAAACATTCAATGGGGTTGGAACAATACTTCTCATCCTTTGATACCATTTATATTTATTGTCAGCCAGCTTTTTTTTATTTAAGCTAACATCAATTAAATCCAAGTAGCATTGTTTTAATTGATTATAATAAAAGGAAGATGTTTTAAATAAAGCATGAACACGATCTAAAATCATTTCTGCTTCATTCAAATTTAAAGTTTCAAAATAATGTATGCATTGTTGATTCAAGTCAGGCAGAACTTGGTCTATTGCTTCATTTTCTTGAAATGAATACCCCAGACGATGAATCATTTCAAAATAAATCACATTATCTTTTATAATTTGTCCAGCTTCCATTCGATGAAGGGTTGATAAAGAACAGATTTGTCCTCGGTCTGGATCTTTAATACATTCTTTTTGCGACAATCCCTGACTTTCGCGTTCTATTTTAATGAAAAGTCCCAGTGTTCGTTTATTGCTATCGCTGATCGGAGTAAATTTTACAGATTTCATCTTCGAATCCCTCCTTTATAATTTATTTTATCATAAATTATAAAGGAGCATTCAGCATCTTTAGCCGCACCAAAAACACGGTGCCTTCCCTGCCAGTGGATTCCACTTCAATCGTTCCTCGATGTGCTTCGACAATTTCCCGGGCAATGGCTAAGCCTAAACCGCTGCCTTGGGAACGATTTCCCGTATAAAAGGCATCAAACAGATGCGGAAGTTCTTCTTGCTGGATTCCCTCACCAGTATCGCAAACCCGAATTTCTGCCTGATCCTGATTGATTGTGCATTCCAGTCCAATCGTTCCCTGCTCAGGAGTATGAGCGATCGCATTGCGCAGCAAATTATCAAAGACCCGCTGCAGCCGCAGGTCGTCCGCCCATACCCAAATCGGTTGCTCCGGTACAATCAGGTTCATCTGGATTTGCTTCTGCTGAGCACTGATTTGATGCGCCTCAGCCAAATGGGTTAAAAGTTCATTCAAACATACCTCATCAAAAACAAAGGCCAGTTCATGGTTTTCCAGTTTAACACTGAGAAATAAATCGTCGCTCAAGCCTTCCAGCATCTCTAAACGCTGCCGCATCGTCGTAAGATTTCTTCTCTGTGCGTCATCTTTGGCTTCCATCTGCTGCATGCAGCCCTTTAGCACAAAAATCGGCGATCGTACATCATGCAGCACCTGCATGATCATCTGCTGCTTTTGAGCCTGTTCCCGTTGCAGCTGCTGCGTCCGTTCTTCCACCAGATGATCCAGATTGGCATTCAGCTGTTCCAGCTCTCGATTCAACGACTCGGATTCAACAAACTTCGCTGCAAATTTACGATTGATAACCAAGGCCGCCATCATCATAAAGAAGAGAAAACCGAACTGCGGAAGCATGTAGATGATCATCAACTCCCCTGCCTGCATCGCTCCACGCTGATAGATCAAATAGTAAAACACCAAAATACTTTCCCAAAGCGCATAACCGCAGAGTAAGGGAAAAGTTCCCGGAAGTTTTCGCTGATCGGAGCGCAGAAACAAAACCAAAATTGGAATCACTGCTAAGATACGAATTAACATTTCTATTCCCTGGGGTATCAGATACTGCAAAATCATCAAAATTCCCGTGATCAATGCGATCTTCCGCGGTGTCAGCCAACGCTGTAATCCAGAAGGAATTGCCGGTTTCAGTAACATCATGATGATTAATAGCTGGCACAATGTTGTCAGCAAAAAGATCGCCGGCATGATTACTGAACAAAAATTATAGCTGAGCGGAAACAGCGGAAAGGCAGACAGCACCAATACCCGCAACAGGGAAACACAAGAAGCCGCCGCCAGCAACAACAGGTAGCTTTCTTCTTTTTTCTTTTGGAACAATGTCAATGAGGATAATAACAGCAGTATATAAAAACCGGCATAAAACATCGTGATCCCAAAGGCTATATGCGAAGCAGAACGCGCTGCCTGCTCCCCAGCCAATAACATCCCCGGCGGGGAGTAAGGCTGAACTGTGGATACCGCATCGTTTTTCTGCAGTTCGCTGGGGGCTAAAGAAACAGTTATTGTTCCTGTACTTTCCGGCAGCTCAACAAACTGAATCCGCTGATAAGAATCCTGACTAAAGGATTGATAAATACGCTGATCGTTAACCCAGACCTGAACGGGGCCGGCATTATCCAGAATCAAGGTCAGCGGCAGGCTTTCTGCAGGAGCCTGCAGTGTGATCAAGCATCGCTGCTGATCCGTACTCATCTCACTGATCAGCCGCATCGGTTGCGTTTTAATGGACATCGGAATTTCATCCTGATTCATTAAGGCTGCCGTACTGTGATTGATTCGCAGAAAAAGTCCCAGCGGAAGCAGCAGTAAGGTGAAAAATAACAGAAGTACCCTAAATCGTTTGAACATCCGGCATCGCTCCTTTATAATAAATTCAGGTGATCATTATGGATCGTATATTGCTCGTTGAGGACGATAAAGAAATCGCCCGCATCATCCGTTATTATCTCAGTCAGGATAATCTATACGAAGTCGTCAGTGCCGCCAGTGCTGAAGAAGCCTTGTTTTTAGCACGGGATGCTTTCGATATCATTCTGCTGGATGTCGGTCTTCCGGATCAGAGCGGGATTGATCTATGCGCTCAGCTGCGGCAATGGCATGACTGCCCGATCCTGTTCATCAGCTGTCTGGATGACAATAACACTATTATATCAGCTTTGCAGCAGGGCGGGGATGATTACATCGTTAAGCCGTTTGACAATGCGATTCTGCAGGCTCGGATTCAAGCCAACCTGCGCCGCTGGCGAAATGATCGGCAGCAGAAGAAAACGGTCAACGAACTGCATTGCTCATCCTTTACGCTTAATGCTCAGACCCATGTTCTGACCAAGACGGATGGAACGCAGTATTCATTAGTCCCGATGGAATTCAAGATCCTGGCCTTTTTGATGCAGCATACCGGACATTGTTACAAGGCCAGCGAGCTCTATAATCACATCTGGGGAAAATCGAGTTATGGCGATCATCGGACGGTAGTTGTCCATATTCACAATCTGCGCAAAAAGATTGAGAAAGATCCTGCAGATCCTCAGCTTTTGCAAAGCGTGTGGGGAAAGGGGTATTGTTTTACGGACGATAATTCATAGAGACTTTGGCGGGTAAACGCATTTCTCAGTCCGATGGCACAGAAAACAGAAAGAAAGTGAGGAATCAATCCGATGGATAAGTCAGAAAAACTTCAGCAGTGGATGGAATCAGCCATTGAGGATCCGCTGTTATTTCAACGACGGAAAAGAGTATATACCCATTTGTTAGGTACCGCTCATTTCGCTGCATTGTTAGCGATGAAACGAGGTGTTGACAGCGAGATGGCAGAACTGGCGGGTCTGCTTCATGATATCTCTGACTATCTCACGGGAGATCATAACGATCATGCGCGCAAAGGTGCTGTTCTTGCCTTGCGGATTCTGAATGAATTAGAGCTGGGCAGCAATGATCAGCAGGAACAAATTGCCCTGGCCATTCAGCATCACAGTGATAAGGAACAAATCGGGACACCGCTGGATGAGGTATTGAAAGATGCCGACGTGCTGGATCATGTCTTCAATTATAAAATGGTGATTCGGCGAGAAATTCCGCGCCTGCATGCATTGGAAAATGAATTGGGATTGACCTTTCCATTCTGGCAGCAGCTGCAGGAAGGTGACTGATTGCTCTAAGAAAGCGGTTCTTTAAAAAAGGCATTGGTTTTCACCAACATTCAACTTTATTTATAAAAAAGTCTGTTTTTTAATCGGTTCCGATTGGGAAGCCGGTTAAAATTACAGACATTTTTTTGACTTTCTTCTCAGCTTTGCAAGGAGATCATTCAAGGAGTCTGAAAATAACTCATACCGATCCAATATTCCTGACTGCAGTTCAATCACGCTCATTTGTAATTTTCGATTATCCCGTTCTTCCTGCTTCATAGAATAAATTCACTGTAAAAAGATCACACCCAGACAAACTGGATATGATCTTTTTGATGTTATACCTATCTATGCTGCAGAGCAATTCAATAAGGATGAAATGGAGGACGAAGTAAGATCGGTGAAGATCCGTTCAAGATGTTTTTGAACAGCAGCGGCATCCTTTCGCTCCAGCGCTTTTTCCAACGAATCCTCACGATAAGCAATCCAGGTAAACCAGAATGCCGAAGTCAGCGAACAAAGAATATCCGCAGCATGCCGCTCATTTTCAGACAGCGGACGAAGGGCACAATAAGCTCGTACAAAACTTTCAAAGCAAGCCTCTGCGGACGCGTGATCCTGAGCATTGTACTGCCTGCAGATCAACAGACCTTCCGTTATCATATCCGAGACCAGCACCGCTTCACCGGCAATGTTATAATCAAAAATAATCAGATCTCCATCAGCTGTGCAGCCGAGATTTCCTAATGACAGATCCCCCTGACAGCCAAAATGCGGCAGGCTATCCCAAAGTAAATCCAGATCGGCTTCTCTGCGTATTCTTTGACGCCGTATTTTTTGAACGATCTCTTTCCAGGAATCCAGCCGGCCTTCCTGAACCCACATTTCAAAGCAGGGCAAAGCCGTCACTTCATTATGTCCCATCACATCAAAGATTGTCATTTCTGGTAAATGCAGCTGCAGAGCCTCTGCCGTATTGTGCATTTCGGTCATCAGTCGGCCTGCCTTTTTTGCCAAATCCACGCTGATTTGAGAAAAGGGTGAGCCTACATCTTCTTCCAGCGTAATGCAGCAGCCCTCATCCTCAAGACAAAAGCCTTGTATGGTTTTGGCCTGACGAACAGTACGAATCCCACTTTTCCGCAGAGCTTCACAAAACTGGCAGCGCTGTTCCACCTGCATCGCGGTTACCCCTTTTTCCTGTGTAACTTTCAAAATGCCTGTTTTTCCTTCAGTCCAGAATAACCGCAGAATTCGCTTCCGGCGCCACAACGATAAATGATCCTCATCGACTTTTAAAAGCATTTCTGTTTTCACTGGCAACTCCAGAATAGAAAAGGCTCTCAGCCATACCGCAAGCTTTTCCTCGAGAATTTGATCCAGCTTATTCTCTGACGGCTTCACAAACACTTCTCCAGTTCTTCTGCGGATGTCGGCCTTCCTCCGCAATTTCATAAAACGGAATGCCCAAAGATTGAGCCAATATTCGATCTCCGGCTGAATCGCCGATCAATATCGCCTGCGTTAAATCCATTTCCGGATATTTTTCCAAGGCTTGCTCAATCATGCCAGGTTTTGGCTTACAACAGCCACAACCGGCATCCCGGCGATGCGGACAATAGAAGATATCCAACAGCTGAATACCATTCTCAGCTAAACGATGAATCAAAGAATCAGTGAAATTCTGATATTCTTCAAGGATGATATACCCTTCCCCGATGACATATTGATTGGTGATCATGATCAAGGCATAGCCTTGCTTCTGCAGAAACCGCAGACCTTCAACAGCCCCAGGGATCATCTCTGGTACTGTCTTTCCTGACCACTGTGAATCCGGATAATCCCGATTGATCGTCCCATCCCGATCCAAAAACGCTGTTTTCATCCAATTCTTCCTCTTTCGTTTCAATTTTCGCTTTCGCTTTTCCGATCTCTTTAGTTCGTTTTGAGTCCTATTTTAAATCTTAATATAAAGAACTCATCAATCCGCTTCTTTCCAATCAATCACAACACAATGCCAATCTTCTTTCTTATACATCAAGCCATGATAGGCCTCCATAATCTGATCCGGTTTAATCACATGACTGATCAGTTTTTCAGCATCAAAAACATCATTTAATATTAATCTTTCGACAGTTTCGAAGTCCCGCAGCACATTTCGCCGCAGACCATCCGTAACCGGGAATGGATTAAGCTCATTGAACGCCCCTTTGACATTCAGCATTTTCATGTGAATCGCATTGAGCACCGGCGTTATATCGCATGAATAGGAAGCCCGCGGAGATCCTAACAAAATGACTTGTCCATGTTTCGCTGTGCCCAAGATCGCGTTGACAACGGCAGGTGAAATTCCGCTGGCATCCACACTGATATCACTGCCGCGGCCTTGGGTTAATTGTTTTACTTTTTCCACCTGTTCCTGTGGTGAACAGCTAAATACTTCTTCCAATCTTAAAGCCCGCGCTTCCTCACATCTTGAAGCAACCGGATCCAAAGCCAAAACACGGAAGCCGGACTGCTTCAGCAGCAATGCGGTTAAGATGCCAATCGTTCCCAAGCCATAAACCGCCGCCGTATCCGTCAGTTTGCCATCGCAAGCAGTAATGACATTCATGGCAATCAATCCTAAAGGAATTAAACAGGCCTGCTTATCGCTTAACCGATCATCGATCTTCATGATTTTATCTCCCTGCGTAGTTCCCACATGAGAGAAGCGATTGATCGAAGCATGCGGACCGGAATAGAAGACGCGGTCCCCGACATTCAGATGGGTTAAATCCTGTCCCTTTGCTAAAATGGTGCCAATTGCAGAATATCCAGGATAAACTGGATAACTGAAGCCTTGCTTAATTGCATAAACCCGTGATAATTCTGTTCCGGCGCTGATTAAGGACATGGATGTTTTGATGATTGCTTCGTTGGCTTTCAATTCCGCGGCATCAAATTGGAATTCCTCACACTGACACTCTGCCTGAGCCTTACCCGTAAGGATGATCGATTTTCTCTGCATTAAAACTCCCTCCATTCTTTCACTTTCTAGAATTATTATACCATAGCCATCTGGGAAACTGGCATAGAATGTCTGCAACCGCTTTTTAGTTATGAATTATCCGGAAAAGTGAATCATGAAAAATAATAACAAACGAAAAAGACTTCTTCCCCTTCTACCCAAGCTCATTTTTCTAATCCGCACGCTGTCGTTTTTTCGTGAAGCAGCGTTGTAGGAATGCAGGCTGTCTTTTTGTTTAATTCCTTATCTAAACGAGAAAAAACACAGGATTGCCAGCCTCTTTTAACCAAGCTTGAAAATCCTGTGTCTACTTACTGGTGTACATGATTTTGACTTCAACTTATATCCGAAAGCTAAGTCTCAAAGTGTTTTCAAAATCCAGATCTAACTCCCGTTTTTTATTTCAACAACCCCTGATCAACTAGGAACTGCCGAGCGACATCTTCCAGTTTCTTTTCTTCAATATCTACCTGATAACTCAGATCCGTCATCGATTCATTGGTAAAGATATTGTCCAACAGATGCAAGGTCGCTTCCAGATCCGGCGCGATGTCCTTTACACGCTCAAACAAATCATCCTGGACCACAATAACACCATTGTATTCCGGGAAGAAATGCTGATCATCTTCCAAAATTTGCAGCTGAACCTTTTTATTTCGGCCGTCTGTAGCATAGGCAACTGTGACATCAGCATTGCCGCTTTCCATTGTCGAGTATTTTAAGCTCAGGTCCACAGGCCGCGTGCTCTTAAAGTTTAAGCCGTAGAAAGCAGTAAACGGTTCAAATTTCATGGTCCCTTCATCGCCAAAGAATTCATGTTCAGCGCTGAATACCAGCTCCGGCGCAACAGCTGCCAGATCCGTTACCGTTTTTAAGTTGTATTGCGCCTGGATTTCTTTCGGTACCGCAACCGCATACGTATTATCCAAGCCCAGCTTATTGATCATCACCAAGCCATCCTGTTCTTCAAACAACTGATTAGTATAATCAAATAACGTCATTCCGTCCGGCACCTCGGATGGATCCCGGTGCAGCAGAGTCGTCAGAACAGTACCATCATAGCTCATATACACATCATAAACATCCTTTTTCAGTTCGTTGTAAGCATTGACTGCCGTCATTTCTTCTCCAATGCTCACGGTTAAATCCGTACGATCTTCAACCAGCATCTTAATCATACGATGAACCAGCTTCTGTTCTGTCACCCGACCATCTACAATTTTGATCACATTCTCTTTTTTAGAACTGCAGCCCGGAATCAGCAGCAGGCAGAGTGTCAAAAGCAGTGTTAATCCTTTTTTCATTTTCTTCCCTTCTTTCTATTTTCTATCTTGTTTTTGCATAAAGCCGTTTTTCAATAAATCCCATCAGCGTATCAAAGAAAACTGCCATAACCATCAATGATCCGGTTCCAAAAAGAATTAATTTCATATTCATATTAGCCATACCGCGATAGATTACCGTTCCCAAACCTCCGCCGCCGACAAATGTGCCGAAGACTGCAGCGCTGATTTGATTGATCACAGCGATGCGGATTCCGGTAAAAATAACCGGAAAGGCAATCGGCAATTCAACATGAATCAGCTGATACAGTTTGCTCATCCCCATCCCTTTGGCCGCTTCCTTGACCGCTGGATCAATCCCAGACAAACCCGTATAGGTATTGCGGACAACCGGAAGCAGGGAATAGAGGAACAATCCTACAATAACCGTAAGCTTATTGCCGCCCAAGAAAATCATAATGATTCCCAGCAAAGCCAGCGATGGGATGGTCTGCAGCACATCTGTGACCTTAAAGATGAAGACTTTAAACGTCTTATTGAAGTAGGCAAAGATTCCAAATGGCAGACCGATCAGCAGGGTCAGGCAGATCGCAGCCACTACGACGCTGAGATGTTCAAGAATAACATTTACACTCATCCGCGCTTCCCTCCTAACCCTCTTGGTGTCAGCATTTTCTGAATCCAATCCACCAACGCTCCCAATGTGAGCGCCAGTATTGCTGCAGGAATGGCTCCGGTCAGAATCAGCTGATTGTTATTGGTGCCTACACCACGGTAAATAAAATCGCCAAGGCCGCCCAGTCCGATCATTGCTGCCAAGACCGCCCAGCTGACTGTATATATTGTGGATAACCGAAGACCCACGAAAATATTCGGCATCGCCAGCGGCAATTCAATTTTAATCAGAATCTGCAGGGGCGACATACCACATCCGCGAGCCGCCTCTTTTATCTTTTCATCCACATTCAGAAGGCCGACATACGTATTTTTCAGGATCGGGAAAACCGCGTAGATTGTCAACGCAATCAAGACCGTGGCAGGAACCATTCCGACATAAAGAAACAGGATGCCTACAAAGACAATACCGGGAATCGTTTGGAAAACAGACAAAACCGGCAGAATATAACCAGAAATCTTGGGTATCCGGCTTAATAATACACCAAGAATTACGGCGACCACAAAGCCCAGAATTACCGGAACCAGTACATAATAGAGATGTGTGATAATGGCTTGAATCAAATCCGCGCCATATCGATTCGCCCATTCCATCATCCCTGATCACCCCAAACTACACTTGCCAAAGCTTTTGACATGCTGGTTTTGGTAATAATGCCTTTCACCACATTCTCATCGTCAACCACTAAGACATAAGGCAGATTAGTTTTGGTCAGCCAGTCGAAAGCTTTGCGGGCTTCATCTTTTAGATGAACAGTTGGATAATCAGTACGCATGACTTTTCCTACTGATTCACCAGCTACGCCTTCACTTTTCAGCATATCAATCGTGACCACGCCTTTAAAGTGATGGGCTTCATCAGTAACAACCAGCGAATCGACTTCACGATGACTCATCATTTCAATACATTCCAAAGTCTTACGATTTTCCGTCGTCATATAGACTCGCTTTTTCATCAGGCTTTCACAGGTCATGTCTTCACCTTGACTGCGGTATGCTGCGCTGTGTTTGCCCATAAAGTTCCGAACAATTTCATTCGCTGGATGCCGAAGCATTTCTTCTGGAGCTGCATCTTGCTGAATTACACCTTTATCCATAAAGATGATTCGATCACCCATCTTGATTGCTTCATCCATATCGTGAGTGACAAATATAATTGTAATTCCCAGACTTTTTTGAAGCGCTTTTACTTCATCCTGCAGCGTATCACGAGTAATTGGATCTAAGGCGCCAAAGGGTTCATCCATCAGGATCACCGGAGGCTTTGCAGCTAAAGCACGAAGAACCCCGACTCGCTGCTGTTGTCCGCCACTGAGTTCGTTAGGATATTTTTTAGCGTTCTCTTCATAAGGCATGTGAACAAGTTCAAGCAGTTCATGCGTCCGCTGATTCATTTCTTCTTTAGACCATTTTAACAATTTCGGTACGACACAAATATTCTCTTCTACTGTCATATTCGGAAACAAACCAATCTGTTGGATAACATAACCAATATTTCGCCGCAGTTTTTCGCCATTTAGCTCATGAATACTTTTTCCATTAATCAGGATATCTCCCGAATCCGCTTCAATTAAACGATTAATCATTTTGAGTGTCGTTGTCTTTCCACAGCCTGATGGGCCGATTAAAACAACAAATTCTCCATCATTGACAGTTAGATTTAAATTATTAATGACCGGTACGCCATTATATTGTTTTACAATATTCTTTATTTCAATCATTTTTATCCCTCCTCAGTTTAATGCCATCATGTGACAACTCTATAATAACACAAAGTTGTCACTTCTTCAATTCTCATTGAAATCCCTTTCATTCAATTTTCACAATTATTTCAGGAAAAGAAAGAAAAAAATCGTTCGAAAATGAACGATTAATTAGCGTTTTGTGTTAAAAAATTGATCTACACGAATGATACAGTCTTCCTGACCAATAAAGTAAATAATATCTCCAACATGCAGCCGTGCATATGGACCAGGAGATAAAACTAATTCCTCTTTATGTCGAATTGCGATAACTGTCGCTAAGGTATTGTGCCAGAAATTAATTTCGGACAGATTTTTTCCAATGTGATTCATATTCTCAGATAATTCGATTTGATAGGGAATGAAGGGATTCAAGGCCTTAAATCGCGTAACTGTGTCCAGCAAACTTTCGAGCTGATTTTTTATTTCGTTGTTTCTTAAATTTTGTTCATTCAGTGATTCAATTAACCCTTCTTTCATTGCCGATATCGTATACTCTTCATCAAATTGTCTGACATACATTACGGCATTTTCTGGAGATTGAATCACAACGCCTATCCCTTGTATGGATTCAACAATTTTCATATCACAAAGTACGCAGATGGCACGTCGGGCGGTTTCGCTTGAAACATGATATTGTGAAGCTAACGAAGAACGCGCAAAAATTTTATCCCCAATTTTATATTCACCACTCGCAATTTTTGCAGCAATATCCGCTGCAATTTGTTGATAACGTGGTGCATTTTTTGCTTGCATTGGGATCACTCCTTTGTTCTTAGTATATCACAGTTTTTTCCGCAATTAAGTTTTCTGTTTACAAATAAGAAACATATCTTCCCTATGATTCTAAGGTTATCCAAAATTTAGCAGTTATCCCAATCCACGCACCACTTGCGTGATGCGACGCTTTACATAGGGATCCCAATAACTTGGTATTCCATTTCAATCCACGCACCACTTGCGTGATGCGACAAGGACAGCCCAATCAAAAAAACCGCCCCAGTCAATTTCAATCCACGCACCACTTGCGTGATGCGACGAGAACACCCGAACGGAAGAAAATACGCGCAATTTATTTCAATCCACGCACCACTTGCGTGATGCGACATATTCCTTTTACGGGGTACGCAGATAAGATCGTAATTTCAATCCACGCACCACTTGCGTGATGCGACACGACGAACATCCGGAGCCCTAAAAAGGGACGGATTTCAATCCACGCACCACTTGCGTGATGCGACCTTGTGGGCGGGAGTTGCAGCCTACGCAAGTATATTTCAATCCACGCACCACTTGCGTGATGCGACTTATTCTAACCGAGGACACGCGCGCGGAAGCGTTGATTTCAATCCACGCACCACTTGCGTGATGCGACTAATTCTTTTTGGTTTAGTGAGCCGGGTGTTTTATTTCAATCCACGCACCACTTGCGTGATGCGACACAATCCAAAACAGGTTTGAGGGCGCACATTTTATTTCAATCCACGCACCACTTGCGTGATGCGACTATCAGGCTCTGGAAACGAATTTGAAGGCAATCATGATTTCAATCCACGCACCACTTGCGTGATGCGACGCCAGCGCGATCCAAACGCACAACAGTAAAGCCATTTCAATCCACGCACCACTTGCGTGATGCGACGGACATGCTTTTATTTTACCCAAAAGGAGGAAATATTTCAATCCACGCACCACTTGCGTGATGCGACTCCGCTGTTTCCGTTGTTGAGTAAGCTCTGTAAATTTCAATCCACGCACCACTTGCGTGATGCGACACTGCACGATATTTGGACTATGCCAGTTAAACCGCATTTCAATCCACGCACCACTTGCGTGATGCGACTCGATTGCATCAGGAGGTGATAGGATGCGCGGTATTTCAATCCACGCACCACTTGCGTGATGCGACATGACGGTAGCCACGCCATCCTTCGGCGCAAAAAATTTCAATCCACGCACCACTTGCGTGATGCGACCCAGCAATGGTTAAAAAGCTTAATGGCTTATCGGACATTTCAATCCACGCACCACTTGCGTGATGCGACAGTACGGAGGGGCGCTCTATGAGCAAGCTCGGAAATTTCAATCCACGCACCACTTGCGTGATGCGACGTACTTAGACATGCCAATGGCCATGAAGGTGTGATTTCAATCCACGCACCACTTGCGTGATGCGACCACCGCCGTCTGCTCGATCTGTCCAGCGCCTTTATTTCAATCCACGCACCACTTGCGTGATGCGACCTAGTCCTTATCGGAGCGCTGCTGGGTGATGATATTTCAATCCACGCACCACTTGCGTGATGCGACATTAAACGGTCGGTCGTTGCTTCCACCAGATCGAGATTTCAATCCACGCACCACTTGCGTGATGCGACACGATATTCGCGCGACGATGAAGCGAGATTCACATTTCAATCCACGCACCACTTGCGTGATGCGACGTTGGCGGAGGCGGCAGCTCAATTACAATTATCATTTCAATCCACGCACCACTTGCGTGATGCGACGCAGGACAGCCCGCTGACAGAGAGCCTATTTGAATATTTCAATCCACGCACCACTTGCGTGATGCGACCGCAATTTGACGTTATTGGATTAGCTGCAGAAATATTTCAATCCACGCACCACTTGCGTGATGCGACAGCAAATAAGAAACAAGACTATTGAAATATGATTCTTATTTCCGCTTTACTTTCTGTTCTTTGTAGGCACTTGTTAAATATTATTCTTTTTCACCCAAATTTCTGGTGCGAACCTCCCAGAGAATTTATGTTCACTTCTGGTTCGCACCTTATAAACTACCACTTAAATAATCAACGGATCATTTACATCAAAACTAGGTCTGGCACCAATATGAATAACCTTATTTTTATATTTGTTTCCAAGAATATAAAATCTTAAACTATCTACTTCCTTATCAATCAAGCCCTCCAGTATATGTTGTATTTCAATTAATTTAGCATTATCCACTGAACATTCAAACACAGAATTCTGTACTCTTTGACCATAGTTTACACATTGTTTTGCCACTTTACGCAGTCTTGTTCTTCCTGCTTTTGTCTGTGTATTCACATCATAAGTAATCAACACTAACATAAATTTGCCTACTTCCATAAAAAAGGTGGATAGGCATCCAAATCACCTCTTAAATAACGTGATAATAATTGAGCTTGAAGATAAGGAACTAGTCCCCAATTTATTTTTTCTAACAAATAAGGATGAGTTAATTCTTCATTCTTCTTAATTTGCCATGCTTGTATTACTTTCTTTCTACCTTCATCATTCAAATAAACCGTTCCATTTTCATAGTTCATAAAGTCATCTTTGTCAATTTCTTTACGGTTAATAAGAGATAAAACAAAGCGATCAGCTAAGCAAGCACGAAATTCTTCCATTAAATCTAAAGCTAAGGATACACGTCCAGGGCGATCTGTATGAAAAAAACCAATATAACTGTCTAATCCAACACTTTCTAAAGCAGAAGCACAATCATGAGATAATAATGTATAAACAAATGAAAGCAGGGCATTGACTTTATCTAAAGGAGGTCTACGCGTTCTTATTGTAAAGCTAAATTCTTCTTTTTGCTTTAATATCAATTCATCAAATTCGTAGAAATATAATCGTGCAGCAGTTCCTTCTAACCCTCGTAATTCATCATGACTTTGAACCTTCTCAATCGAATTAAGGATCTCACTTAAACGTTGAGAGGTGCTTTTTATTCTTGCAGAATCAATCCGCAAAGGATAATCACGAATTGCTCTTTCAAGAATCCACTTACAATTAAACACTTTAGCTAAAATTATATTTTTAGCAATAAGTAAGCTTTGTTGAAGGTTATCAGAGACTAGCACTTGTTTCTTTCTTAGCAAAACGTTTCCTTGACTTTCTCCAATGATCCTGCCCAGAAAATATCCTGACGGAGATATAAAACTAAGCGCAATATTCTGTTCAATACATTTCCCCATTAACGCCGGGCTGATTCCCAGGTAGTTAAACATCACTATACTGCTTAGATTGTGTAACGGAATGCGCTTAATTGGTTTCTGCTGATTTAAAATAACGACGTTTTCACCATCTAAAGAGAGATATACATCTGGTAAAGTTATATATAATGTATTGCCTATTTTTCTCATGCTTCACCCTCATGCAACTTTCTGGAAATATAATCAGAAGCAGATTCAATTGTCAATCCTGGCAGACAAATTTCTTTTAAAGAACACGACTGGCATTTTTTACTTTTTCTTACTTTAGGAGTCATTCCTTTTGAATAATACTGGTGCATTAAATTAAAGTTTGAACTTACTTGATTACGCAATTCCTGTGTGAAACTGACTTCTTCCCTTTTCCTTGTTTCGTTGTAATATAAATATCCTTTATTGATATCACAGACCAGCATTTCTTCCAGGCACATTGCTTGAGCACAAAGCTGCAAACGATCAGCATCAATAATTTTGCTTCTTCCTTTTTTATACTCTACAGGAATGGGCATGTATTTTCCATCAAAGTGAACAAGTGGAACTCCATTCGGATTAGAATGAAATTCCACAACATCACAAAAGCCATTGATTCCCAGTCTTTTAGAAGAAATTGGGAGATTCCTTGTAATGATAACTTTGCCTCTTTTTTCAATCTGAGTTTCGTCGTGCGCTTTTTCATGAACGATTTGACCCAATATTGTTAATGAGTTATCTTCCCAAAGCTGCTCAATATGAATCAAAGCCCATTGCCTAGGGCAAAAATCAAAATGCTGGATTCCTGCCAGATGTAAATATTGATCCTCATTATAGTCCATCAATAATTTCCGGAGTCAGTCCCTCTAATTCATTCACAGTAATTTCGTAATCATCAATATCACTACCGATTTCCACACCTGCTTTTTTGCGTACAACTAAGCTGCGATGAACTTTCGCCGAAGAATACTGTCCAGAAGCACAATTATGCTTCCACCAGATCACTTTTAAAACTTCCATACTTCCCTCTGGACGAGCAGAAGAACAATCATTTTCAAACAAAGTAATTAAACTTTGTTTGATTTTTTCTGCATCTTCATCGCTGAATCCAGTCTTCTCAGCCAATTGACAATTAATGCTTCCGTAAGTTACATAAATGCCGAAGTCAACTGTATTCTTTGTCCCCATTGTATCGGATGATTTCTTTTCACCAGTTACACTATTCACACTCTTCGTGATTTGCATCTCATTCACAAAAATTGGATCAATACTCATCGCTGGATGAATTGAAACTGGTCCTCTTATACCAATTGAAACTCCATCACCTTTAGCCTGATTAGCACCTTTAAAAGCAAAAACCTGACCAAAGGCGCGAACATCGAACCATTCCTTACAAGCAGCAGCTGCAGCTTTGTCTTTATCTTTTTCATTTTTGAAAGCAAGGCAGGCATCAGCTCGATCTTTTAAACTTCGATAAGAGTCTACATTTTTATCATCACTTTGAACAAAGATCGTTTCACCAAAATCCATTAAGCGATTTCTGATTTTCCGCTTCAGACAAACATCACTGATTTCTCCACGACCATCCATTGTTGTACGAGGACGATTCCCATTTAACGGATCGCCATTCGGGTTGGCATGTTTCACTGAAAAAACAACCGCAAAATCAATCTTACTGGTTAAACTCATATTTTTAATCCTCCCTTTTATCTTTTCCTTGGTATCCAAACTTTAAATCATGCAGCTGTGCATGATAACCTAAAACAAATTTTCCAGTTAACGGTGCATCTTCAAATTTTTCTGGATTAATTTGTGAAAGAATATCTGTTAATTGGTTTTCATAATAATTCGTACTTAAGCGTAAGAGATAAGGCTGAAGTTTTGCCTGCAAATTCATTAATGTTGATTGCGGATATCGTACAAATTGTCCCATATAACGCATTGCATTTGTCTCATATTTTCCATTACCGTCAGGCTTTGTTCTTTCTTCAATGTAATGCATTACCGCTAACGCACGACCGCAAAGATAGCTGATGTCTTGACATTCTTTATCTATTCTCACTGGCAGATTCTCCTCTCTTCCCTTAATTCTGGCTTCATCAATATAAAATTTCCGAATCACTGCGCAACAAACTTCAAGCACGCGATTATACTCATCTGTATTCTTTCCATAAGGATTTGTAGCTTTCGTTACGGCTTTTAACATAAAGTCTCGCGGTAAGGGCTGTCCTTCCTGGATACATTTGATCAATCGCTTTGCAGAAGCTGCTAATAATTTAGGATTAACGGGTTCACCGTATAAAGTGCTAACAATTTTATTGATACTCGGTGACCCCATCGTTTGATATGGGATTTTTTTACCTGTCTCGCCTTGAGTCTTGAAAGCTGTTTTATACCAACTGATGGTTTCATGCCAGCGCAGTACATTGGCAAACAATTGCGAACTGCTTGTCTGTTGATAGTAAATGATCGATAAGCGCCCAGGCGTTGCCGCTTCCAATCCGAGTGTCATTACCTCTTCATCTGCAACCATTGGCTTTGACAAGTAACCCGCCATCGCCTTATTCAAAGCTCTTGAAAAATCTTCATATGTATCAAATCTTGCATCAGGCAGTTCACCCCCAAGATCAAACAAATCCGCACTTTCATTGTAATTTAACAAGCTGATTGTCTTGCTTCCCCAGCTTACAAACACAGCTTCACCAAATGTTCTGCCTTGTTTGCTGATCAGCCATTTTAAAGCATTGATCGCTTTCTGCGATGACTCATAGCCCATACTCATGGATTCTTCAGGATTACTAAATCGTCCACGATATGTAAAACCCTGCGAATCATTCGATGAAATTAACTTGCTCATATCTGCAGAATTTCTGACCTTCGACGGAATTCTCATAGTCACTGGCATTTGTTCCCCTGTGATCAAATCCAAATCAAGTCTGCCTTCTTCCTGCAGCTGTTTTTGATAAAATCCAGTGAATGACTCAACTAGTTCTGGATCTTTCCATAAAGCAACCCCATTGACTACAAAACGAACAAAAGCATCTTCCTGAGTTCCTGTAACCATCTGGAAAATTAATGGCTTGTTTTCTTTGAGATTCCATTTTTTCATTAGCTTACCTTGATCATCCGTAATTAATAAACCTTCTTTTATTAAATCGTGGGCTAATGTTCCTTCTTCTAAATAAGTGAACAACTCCTGAACTAATGAATAAGCAAAATCAGAACTGCACCAGGCCTCCAAAAACTTTCGATAATTAGTATAACTGCTGTTTTCATCAGATACTTGATCTAAATCTTTTGCAATATATTTCAGTTTATCAAATAGCGGATGAGGCGCAGGAGATTTTCCAGATCGGCTGGAAGATTCAATTGTACAAGGGATACGGGTAAGAGATTCAGTTTTGGATAAGACTCTTGCGGATATAAATCGGCTATGCTCAATCCTGACTTCAATATGGGCAACTTGCTCAATAAACCCTACTGGCAAAAGGCTTTTGGCTTCGGCTTCAATCGCGTCAAGATTTTGATCATAAACCGAACATAAGTTTTGGATCCATCCCATATCACCTTTCCTCCATCATCATATTAACGCCAGGAATAAATTGTTTTTCAGACATTTTCCCAAGTTCACGAATCATCGAACAATCTTGCGGTGCAATAAACTCAATCACTCCTTTTTTCATGATCGGCATCCAAAAACAGGATTTTAAATGATCATCCTTGGATTCAGATGGATAGATAAATGAATGAAACATCAAACCTAAGGCAACTTCATTCACTTCATCATAAGGGGAAGTTCCTTCACCAAAAACACAAGGTTCTACATAGGCTTGACATTCACGAGCGCCTAGGAATATATCTCTGCGTCCACCTCGTTCTATCATTCTCTTCGTAATGTCATAATGTTTATGTTCATTCCGATCTTGGATTAAATCGGCACGATTTTCATTCCAAACAAAATGAGCTTCGACCTGATATTCCACATCATGAAGATACGTATATAGTGATAAATCATTTTGATCAGAGTAATAGCGTATTGGTCTGATTCCCTTAGACTGGGTTTGAATGATTTTCATCACACGACAGCGATCAATAACCCATATCAAAGTTGGTTTCCAATATATACTTTCCGTAATTCCTTTCAATGCTTGATAGGTTGGAACTGAATAACTGAATTTCTCTCCCCCTACCTTTGTGAGAGGATCTGTAAACAGTGCGTCATTTCCCCAAACACGAAAGCTAACTTTATTGCTATAAATCATCTCTTCACCTCTTTCATATCATCCATGATTGAGCCTCAAAATCAGTCACACCAATTTCTTCGTTATAACAACTTGCTTTTAAATAATAAAGATCTACCGCTTCATGATATACAAAGTTTTCTTTCCGCCTGCGAATAAAAGCTTCACTAAGATTTACGGTATAATTTTGTGCTTGTCGTTTTAGCTTTCGTATTACCTCTGGATTAAATTGAATTCTGCCAGAATTGAGTTCTTCTATCAGTTCATCTCCTTTTTTATAAGGAACCAAAACTCCAATTGAATAATCATCAATGACCTTAAAATATCGGCCAGCTGTTTGGAAAGCTTGATGCATCGGCCAATTTTCTGAATTAAGGTTTTCTTTTGCTGTCCAGCAAAAACAGTGGGCATTTAAATCATAAAGGGTTACACGCTGCTCTGAAATTGAAACTGGATAATCAATTTGTTCCTGAATTTGCTCATAGTAATTTTGATAATACATTGCCAGGGCTTTATCGGATAATAAATTGAAATCAAATTGTTCAGGGAATTTCTTAAATTGCTCAAGCACGATTCGAGAACATAAGATCCTTCTAATTAATTGGGAAACGGTGGTATTTTTAGCAGCTGAATTGTGCATAAAATCAATCTCATAGGAATAGAAAACTATAAGTTCTCCTGTTTTTTTATGATCATGCCGATTGCATCTTCCTGCCGCTTGTATTAAAGAATCCAAGCCAGAACAAGCTCGCAGAACTACATCAAAACTGATATCCACTCCGGCCTCAATTAACGACGTACTTACACATAATACCGGCTTCTTTCCATTTAATGCTTGAATTAATTCCTGGATCTTCGATTTTTTGTGATCTGGACATAAGTTCGTGGTCAACAAAATCAGTAAAGGTCGCCGGTTTTCTGGTATCGATTCAATTCTTTCCTTTAAACCATTATAGACACGAATTGCTCCCGCAATTGTATTCATGATCGTTAAGGCATTATTTCGTTCTTGTTGTTTAGTCAAGGTCAGATCTGCAATCTCTTCTGCAGAAAACAAGCTATCTGGCTCTGCCTGATTGGATATTGAAACACGATGAATATTTTTTGAATCTTCAAAATAACCGCTATCAATATTCTTATATTCGGATAGTTGAAGTGGATGTTTTACTTGATCTAATGGTGGTAATGTGGCACTGCACAAGATTACTTTGACATCAGTCAAATGCTTTAACATATTTAAAGCACTATTGAACATAGAAATACAACTATCAGGTATTGACTGTATTTCGTCAAAAATAATTACTGAGTTGCTTAACTGGTGCAACCTCCGAAGATCTTTTTTCCGGCCTGAATAAAAGGTGTTCAGAAAATGAACTAATGAAGTAATGATTATTGGCGAATCCCAACGTTCTGTGTGCAATTCATAATCTTCAAGGTCTTGTTGTTTTGATTCACTATCACAATCATTCATCAATTCATTGAAATAATCAGAATAATGTTCAAGAATCCAATCAGGACGGTCATCCAAATGAAGAACATCTTTAATCGATTTAGCATTCTGCAACAGAATGCTAAGATATGGGATGACATAAATAATATGTTGTGTTTCTGGATAATTACATGCATGATGCAACGCAAGGCGAAGGCTTGCCAAAGTCTTTCCTGATCCTGTAATCGCCTGCAAGCAATAAATACCATACGGCCACTGCCCCGCATTCATACAGGCTTCACTTATTCGATTGCGAATTTGTTTCAAAGCTTCTGAAGCCTGCAATGGATTTTTAAGACTAAATTCAGCTAGCGCATTTTCGAGTCTTAATCGAAGTTTTTCCCAAATTGCCAGACGATTTTCTCTTGATGGTAAATCTTTCTGTTCAGCAAAACAGGCTGCATCTAAACGATCACTATCAATTAAACTGCTGAAAAGAAAGCGTTCAATTAACCCTAAAGTGAACCTTGATTCAGCATATTTTAGTTGAATCAATTCTTCCTTACTTGATTTTTTTAATAAGGGTCTTTCCTTGATAAGCATATTGATTTTTTTGATTATTTGACTAATTTCAATTCTAGCCTCGTTTATTAATTCATCAATTTCTTCTTGGCAGTTCAATTCGTTAATAAAGTCTTCATGAACTTGTTTGTTCTTATCAAAATCCAATAATTTCTCAAAAGGAGATTCACCGCGGCTATCATAAACATCCATTAATCCTCTATGATGACCTAATATCGCCATTGAACAGAGTTGAAATAACAGCTTATTAATGCTTGGATTAATCTCTTTGTTCGAAATCTCCGCATCTATTATTTTCTCTTTTAAAAGTTGCGCTCCGGCTGCAGCGTGGTTGATTTTTCCCTTTTTTTCGATTTGATTCTCTAGCATATATGTTTGAAAAATCGGATTTGCTTTACCAACATCATGAAGTAAACCAATAAGTTTCCCTGTAGAAGAAAGACCAAGTGAAAAACAATTTTCTTGCATTAAACATGCTACATTTTCACTATGATTTTGCAAAGACTGTGCTTGTTGTTTTGATTCATTCCAGTGTGCTAAAAACATATACACACCTCCTGACAACAATTATCTATAGTTTTATTATACCTCTTTTTCTAATTATTTCTACCTTTCTTTACATTTACAAGTAATTGAATACTCTGCAAATCACAAGCATGAATTACAAATTCCAGTGGATATGTCGCATAAGTAATGTGAAAATTTGGACGATTCTGACGCTATGGCCACGATCATTTCAATCCACGCACCGCGTGAGCGATGCGACGAACTCTTGTGGAGTGGTCCAATGGTGGAGGGCAATTTCAATCCACGCACCGCGTGAGCGATGCGACCATCATAGTACCGAGATGTCCATTGTAAGCTCTCATTTCAATCCACGCACCGCGTGAGCGATGCGACTGAAGACTTTAAAAATGCAGTGGATTTACTCTTTATTTCAATCCACGCACCGCGTGAGCGATGCGACCCTATTGCTTCGCGCTGGACAGCTCCGGTTCTTCGATTTCAATCCACGCACCGCGTGAGCGATGCGACAACTAATTGAGGAGCACGGATTAACAAAGATGACATTTCAATCCACGCACCGCATGAGCGATGCGACAGCAAGTAATATCGTTATCGACAATATCGTTTGATTTCAATCCACGCACCGCATGAGCGATGCGACTAAATTCATCTTCTATTCCTCCTCTAAATTTTCTATTTCAATCCACGCACCGCATGAGCGATGCGACGCGAGGATGTTGGATCACGCCACGGCACGCAGAAATTTCAATCCACGCACCGCATGAGCGATGCGACAGTGCCTATTATGGTGATGACGTAGTAGTTGCTATTTCAATCCACGCACCGCATGAGCGATGCGACTGGTGATTGGTTTGGCATAGGGGCTTTGTTTGGAATTTCAATCCACGCACCGCATGAGCGATGCGACTGAAAATCAAGTTAGAAGCAGAAGTTAAGCAAGATTTCAATCCACGCACCGCATGAGCGATGCGACTTGATCATCAAGTTTCACTCTGAAAAATTTTAAAATTTCAATCCACGCACCGCATGAGCGATGCGACGGACGAAATCCAGTTATATATGGGAAATTTAGAATTTCAATCCACGCACCGCATGAGCGATGCGACCGCAAATAAGAAACTAAAAGAGGTTCATATGATTCTTAACTTATTATTATCATAGCGAATAATTCTGTTACTTGCAATATTATCTTCATTTTTCACATGTTTCTGGTGCGAACCTCCCAAGGATTCTATGTTTACCTCAGGTTCGCACCGATTATTATTTAAAATTTCCCGTAATTAATTAAGTCGTAATTATCCTACACATTACTTATTCATTAATCAGTAATAAGCTTCATTTGATAAGCTGATCCAGAAAGCACCTTTACCATCCTTAGTTAAGCTTAATTTACCATCTAGTTCTTCAATATATCCTTGTTTGATAAATGAATTGATTTCCTTTTGAACGCTCTCGGCGTATCCTTCAGCAGCTGGCTGCTGATCAAGTAATAATTGTCCGCGTAATTGCCGAAGCTGTATTTCTTCTGACGATAAAGCCTGTGGATTTTCAATTAATTGCTGACAATCATCAGCCCCTGAAATATAAGATGCTAAATCACGTGTATTTCGATATTGATAACCATCAAAACACGAATAAGCATCCAGACCAAAACCGACTACTTCGCCCTGGGTCCATAGCTGGCTTAAGAACTGATCATGACATTCTTTTTTGCAATAAAATCCAGGTGCGTAATTCACCCAACCCTGCTCTTTTAAATATTCATCTGTTGAATTTAACATTCTTTGCTGCAGCTTTTGATCAGCCCGTTGCTGCACACTTAAATAGGGCCGAAGCATCAAATGATCAGGTTCCAGTTCTAAACAAGAACGTAACGTGCGTTTTAATGAAACAAAGGTCTGACCTGGAATTCCTAAATCCAAGGTCAATGAAACATTATTGACGCGGAACTTATCTAAAAATAAGACTGAATTTTGAATGTCAGGTAAGGTGTATGGAACCTTTAATGTTAGTAATTCTTTTGGCTGCAGTGAGTGTATTTGCAGTTGAAAACGTGTCGGCTTTCCCTGACTCAATCCGCTTAATAAAGGTACACAAACTGTATTTGGCAATGTTTCAATACTAACTTCACAAAATTCTGTTAAATGATATTCCTGACGAATTTGATGCAATAGTTCTCCAACTTTATCAGCATTCATAATTGTCGGATAGCCTGTAAGCTTGACTGCTGTAAAGGCAACATCTTGAAAATCTTCAGCGGTACTGTGAAGTTCTCGGCTCAGTGCCTCTAAATAATCCATCTTAATCTGAGAATCACCTAAAATCTGAAAAGGATGCGCGTGATTTTCTTCCTGTAAACAAAATGGGAAATTGATCGCCATGATCATTGTTTTATTCGTTTTCATCAATAAAAAAACCTCTCTTTTTCTTTTCGTTCATTATATCACGAATTGATATTGAAAAAAGGATATCTATTTTTCCAATCAGTCGGAAAAAATGGCTAAGTAGACGAAATGATGTTTAAGCGTTTTTTTGATCATGATTGTTCCGTCTTTTCAAATATGGTATGATACAAATAACGTAAAGATTTCACAAAGGATTAATTAAGGGGGAGCTGTGATGATCAGAGTGGCGCTGGTAGAAGACTATCTGCCGCAGATTCAACGTATGGAAGAAATTCTCAATCAGATTCAGCAAGAAGAACAACTGAATTTACAGATTGCTGTTTTTACAGATGGTGAAAGTTTCTCTGCCTTACCAGCGCATTCCTTTGACTTGGCCTTGTTGGATATTCAAATGGATAAAATGGATGGTATGGAGGCAGCGGCTAAAATTCGCGAACAAGATGAAGATCTGATCATTATCTTTATTACGAATCTTGCGCAGTATGCAATACAAGGCTATGCTGTACAAGCAATGGATTTTATTCTGAAACCCGTTAATCCTATACTCTTCAAGGAAAAATTAATGAAAGCCGTGCGACGGATTGAAAAGAAACAAAAAGAGAAACGAATTCCGATGAAAACAGACCGTGGTCAGGTCTGGCTGGAAATGAATGAAATTCTTTATGTGGAGATCGTGGCGCGTCATTTGCAAATTCATACAGAGACACAAGTGCTGCGCTGCAATGAACCTCTTCAGAATATTCAAGCGATTTTGGATGAACGTTTTTTTCGTTGCCATGTCGCCTATTTAGTTAATATGGATTATGTACGTCAAATTCGTAAATCTACAGTATTTGTGGGGGAAGATCAGTTATTAATCAGCAAATATCGGCGTAAAGAGTTTATGGAAGCTTTGACAAAACATGTAGGCAGGTTACTTTAATATGACGCAATCAGAACTGTTAGATCTTGGTTTCCTGCTGCTGTTTACAGTTTGTGAAGTCTATGCCGTTCTTTATTATCTTTCATCGCTTCGTCCGCATTCTTGGCGTCGCTGGGGACTTCCTCTGCTTTTAGTTACTGGTTATTACTTATGGAATCTCCTCAGTATGACTTCGCAGCAAACCCGTGATATTTACAGCATTCTTTATGTATTGGAAACCTTTCTAACATTGATGTTTTTTGTCAGACTGTATTGCGGCTGCCGATGGCGGGAATGTTTTTACTATGTTATCGTGCTGTTTTTGGCGACACGATTTATTCGACACTTAATTGGTCATCTGATGATCAGTGCTCAATCAACTAATTTTTTAGTAGAAGGTTCAGCCTGGGGATTACGCCTGATTTCCTGTTTTGTTCTGCTCGGAATCTATATTCTAATTTTGACACCTGTGAAAAAGATGGTTTTTCGATATGACTTGACTCAGCAAAATCCAGTTTATATGGGATTGATTGCTTTAAGTGTTGTCCCTGTAGTTTATATTGGGACTTTTGCAGAGACGTTAGGCAAAGAAAGCTGGGCACGCGGATTGGAAGCTATTTCTATTGAAGGAATTGCCAGTATCTGTGGCTTTCTAACCATTGTTGGTTATCAATGGATGATGGAAAGCCAGCGCAAAGAGGAAGATCTGCAGCGTATGCAAACCATTCTGAAGCTGCAGTATCGCCAAGTGGAAAATCGCCAGCAGACTATGGAAATCGTGAATCAGAAATATCATGATATGAAAAATCATCTTCAAGTTCTGGAACAGCTGGAAGATCATGAAAAGCGCCGGCAATATTTAAATACGCTGCAAAAACAAATGGAAGGCTTTGAAAACTTTGTCGACACCGGCAATGAAACCTTAAATGTAATCCTGACAGATAAACATGAATGCTGCATGAGGAATAAGATCCCACTCTTAACTATGATTCAGGGAGAGCTGTTAGATTTCTTAGCTCCTGCTGATTTAACAACAATTTTTGCCAATGCCTTGGATAATGCGATTGAACATGTTTGCCAGCTTTCCGAGGATATGCGGGAAATCAATGTGAAGGTCTGTCTTCATCAATCCTGGTGTGTTATTCGTTTTGATAATCCTTGTCAATGTGATTTAATGCTTTGGCATAAGGATCAGCTGCAAACGACAAAAGCGGATGCAGGTCATGGCTATGGTTTGAGGAGTATTCGTTATACTGTTGAAAAATATCAAGGCACAATATCGACAGAAGTGATCAATCATCATTTTATACTGACTTTGCTTTTCCCCCTCCCGGAAGTCTTGTTAAAAAATTGACTAAGCAGACAAGAAAAATGTCCAAGCAGACAGAAGCCATTTTTTTCTTTTTTCAGCAATGGTAGGATAAAAATACCAAGAATGAAGGGAGAAACTTATGAATAAAGGAATTTCAAGACGGGATTTTCTAAAATCTACAGCAGCAAGCGCGTTGGGTGTTGCCGCAATGGGATTGCTCAGTGCCTGTTCAACGAATGAGACGCAGCCGGAATCAACACCAGTGGTAACTGCGAATAGCGGGTCTGCCGCAGCGGATGGACGAGTTCCGGGCTATTGTGGCCCTGGTGATTGGCTGGGTGAGAAACCAGTGGTTGCCGATTCAGAAATCAAAGAAGAAAAGACGTTCGATGTCGTAATTTTAGGTGGAGGTCATTCCGGTTTGGGTGCGGCTTTGGGCGCTGTGGATGAAGGGTCAAGTGTTGCCGTCATTGAACAGCAGGCCTGGGGTGCATTTGTAGATTTAGAGAATACCGGGGCAAATATGGGCGGTTGGTTTGGTGAGGATATCGGTCATGTCAATTCGCAATTTTTGATTAATCGTGGTTTTGGCCCATACAATACAGGTGAAATTACTTCTGAGTTCTGCCTGCGAGCCAATGGACGCTGTAATCCGGATATTATCCGCGGCTTCGTGCAGAATTCCGGTGCGATGTTTGATCGATATCAGGAAATTTATAATCTGTATGAAGAACAGCGGAAAGCGAATGACAGTCATGTCTTCATGAAGGGGACGATGGTTCGAATTCCAGGTGTAGAAGTCCCTGATGAAGGCGAATTTGATATGTCCAACATGTTTGAATATCCGTTATGTAATACTCAGGCTGCTTACAGCGGAGCGAAAGTTTCCTATCCAATTCGCTGCGGTGGTTATAAGACTTGGCCATGTAATGCACAATTCTATGGCTATCAAGGGAACAATATAGAATTTGTTCATAAATATATTGTACAGTATACCCAAGAACATGGGGCTGAATGGTTCTTTGAACATACAGGTGTTGTCTTAGTCCAGTCTGATGAAGGGACTGTTACAGGCTTGATCGCTAAGAATGCTGAGGGTGAGTATGTTAAATTTACAGCGAATAAGGGTGTAATTTTATGCGCTGGAGATTTTATCGGTGATCCAAAGATGTGTTGGGCTTTATTAAATGAAGGTATGGAATGGGCTGAACGAGATGGAAAAACAGCTGAGGATTGGGCAAGCACAACCATCCGTGCTGGGATCGGCCACAAAATGGGTTGCTGGGCTGGCGGTATGATTGAAGCTTCACCGCGTGGCTGGATGGCACTGGGCGGCGGTGTCAGCGGACCTTGGGGAACCTGTCCAATGCTGATGTTAAATGTTGAAGGAAAGCGTTTCTGCAATGAAGGCGCAATCAGTCAGCTGGGTTCGGTATCCAAACGTCAGCCTGCGGGTCTGGCTTGTTATGTTACCGATGCGAATTGGAGTGAAACCGTGGCCAAGGCTCCATTAGATCATGGTGCTCCAAACTTTGGTATGGATGATTTTTATGACGTATTGAAAGCGGATATGGATGCTGTTGAAATTGGTAATCCGGAAGGCTCAACCGTTACTGGTGCTAATCTGGCTGAACGGAAAATGATGAAAGGCACCGTCTTTGCCGCTAATACGTTGGAGGAATTGGCTGATTTGTTAGGTTATGAAGGAGAAGCAAAACAGAATTTCCTTGACAGTATCGCTCATTACAATGAGTTGTGTCATTCCGCAGAAGGCGATACAGATTATGGTAAAGATAAAGAATTTATGATTCCTATTGAAACAGCACCATTTTATGGTGGAACTGGCAATCTGAGTCATGGTGGCAATCCATCCATGGTTACGTTATCTGGATTGGTTACAGATGCTGATCAAAATGTATTAAATAAACAATGGGAAAAGATTGACAACTTGTATGCTGCCGGCAATTGCTTGGGTGGTCGATATGGTTTAGGCTACAGTACGCCTATGGCTGGAAACTCTGTAGGTATGGCTATGACCCATGGCTGGCTTGCAGGTCATACCTGCGGGAAAAAATAAATATCATTTCTCCATCTTGATTTTTTAGGATGGAGTTTTTCTTTTCGTTTATGGCGGAACTGTTATAATTAAGGAAAAGATGGGAGCTATAATGATGATGAATGAAAAACGTGTAAAAGCTTTAATTCAAGAAGGACGGCAATTTATGCATTGTCAGAGTCTGGAGGATCAAGATGAATTCATTTCAGATCAGCAATTAAAGAAACCTCAGCCACCTTTGGTAAAAGCAGCGATGAGAACTCAGCAGATAAAGCTGCCGCGTAATTTTGAAGCATTGACCAAAATTGAAGATTTTACAGAGATTCTTTCGCGGCGGCATAGTTCTCGGGTATTCACACAGAAACCGATTAGCTTGCTTCAATTATCCTATTTACTATGGGCAAGTCAAGGCGTAAAAGAGGTTCGTGGAAAGCAATATGCAACGTTGAGAACAGTGCCTTCTGGCGGTGCTCGCCATGGTTTTGAAACTTATTTAATTGTCAAAAAGTGCGAAGGACTAAAATCCGGGGCATATCATTATTTGCCGATGGAGCATGCACTGGAATTTTTGCATGAGGTCGACAACGATGAGAAAATAATTTCCGATTCATTATGCGGTCAAATCTGGGCTGGTAAAGCTAGTGTTGTATTTTATTGGTCACTCATAGCTTATCGATGTGAATGGCGATATGGAATACGTGCACATCGTGTAGCTTTAATTGATGTTGGACATGTCGGTCAGAATCTGTATTTGGCCTGTGCAGCTTTGAATTTGGGAGCGTGTGGAATCGCGGCATTTGATGATGCTATTTGTAGTAAGCTTTTTGAGTTAGACGTTAATGAAGAATTTGTTGTTTATACAGCACCAGTTGGCACTGTCAATTCCGATGATATAGAAAAAGAAAAAGAATTTTATCGTTTTGTAGAAGAAGAGGGATTATAAGTGCGAACCTGAGGTGAACATGAAATCCTAGGGAGGTTCGCACCAGAAATATGTGAAAAATGAAGAAAGTATTGCAAGTATATCGATGTTTAGCTACGATAGAGATGCGATAAGAATCATATGAGTACTGTTTAGTTTCTTATTAACTGTCGCATCGCTCACGCGGTGCGTGGATTGAAATGCATCAACAATTCACGCTCGCCCAGCACCCCGTAGGTCGCATCGCTCACGCGGTGCGTGGATTGAAATAGCATACTTTGTTCGCGCTTTGCTTTTCGCACTGCGTCGCATCGCTCACGCGGTGCGTGGATTGAAATTCGTTTGCGTTTTTTAAGCTCGCTCAGTGTTGCTGTCGCATCGCTCACGCGGTGCGTGGATTGAAATGGAACACCGAAACACTGCTTGATATTGAGGGAAGAGTCGCATCGCTCACGCGGTGCGTGGATTGAAATTGAGTCTGGCCCTTGGTATAAATCTTTGCTTATTTGTCGCATCGCTCACGCGGTGCGTGGATTGAAATTTCGGTCGTGCTGCCTTGAGCGGTATCAATATTTGTCGCATCGCTCACGCGGTGCGTGGATTGAAATGCTATCCCATTTATGCGTACATTTCCAGCGTCGGTCGCATCGCTCACACGGCTCCAGTGAATATTAATTCAATTTTCGGCAAAAAAAGCTAAAAAAGAACCTTAAAAAACAAGGTTTAAAACAATTTTTCGATTGACCAATCAATACCGTAAATTGAAAATTAGATATTAAAAATCAAATTGCTGATCTATGATCGTAATCACCTAATAATTTTAATACAAAAATAGACTAATATCACAAAAAATCAAAAAGTGGTATGATTTGGGTGCGATTTGAAAACAAAGGCAACAAAAAAGCCCTTAACTAAGGGCTTCATCGTCAACTGGTGCCGATACCCAGAATTGAACTGGGAACTGAGCATTACCATTGCTCCGTTTTACCATTGAACTATATCGGCAGGCATTTAATATAATATCAGGTACTTATAAAAAATGCAACTATCTTTTTTCAGAATCCAAATTTTTTCAATGCCCGAATTATGCGAGCAACGGGAAATCCCATAATTGAATAAAAATCACCATTAATTCTTCTTGCCAAAAAGAAGCCTTCGCCCTGAATGCCATACGCTCCTGCCTTATCCAGCGGTTCACCCGTTTTTACATAAGCTTCAATCTCCTCGGCCTCTAAAGAATAAAACTCCACATCGCTAATATCACAGAAAGAGATTCTTTGAGTTGATGACAACAAGCAAACCCCGGTCATTACCTGATGCGTTTTACCGGATAACTGAGCGAGCATCATTTTCGCTTCTTCTGAATTTCTAGGTTTACCTAAAACCTGCCGCTCTAAAACAACGATGGTATCCGCACCGATTATGACTGCTTCCGGATGTCGATTTAGCACCGTTTGAGCTTTTCGCCAAGCTAATTCCTCCATCGCAGCTTCCAATGGCAAATTCCGATTTAACGTTTCATCAATGTCAGCAATCTCAATGTCAAACGGAATATGACACCGCTCTAAAAGCTCACGCCGCCGCGGTGATTGGCTGGCAAGAATTAGTTTCTTTTTCATTCCCGGCTTCCTTTCTGATTCTTATCATAAATAATCTTCATCCCTTTGAATGCTAGATCCGGGTCATATTCATCAATACAATCCGTTTCTTTGACAAGAATTCGCCCCAAACCTCCAGTTGCGATTACCTTTAGCTGCGGCTGATTCAGCTCAGCTTTAATCTTTCGAACAAGATATTCCACCTGCCCGATGTATCCATAGACCAATCCTGACTGCATCCCCGTAACCGTATTTTTAGCCAGCACACGTTCTGGTTTATTAATCTCAATTTCCGGCAGCTTTGCCGTCATCGACCATAATGCCTGAGCCGCAATTTCAATCCCCGGTGAAATCACCGTATATTCAAACACACCTTTACTGGATATGTAATCGTAGGTTGTCGCTGTACCAAAGTCAATCACAAGACACGCCTCATGATACAGATGATAAGCTGCTGCCACATTTACAATTCGATCAGCCCCTACCTCTTTTGGATTTTCAGAATTTACAGAGATTCCCGTTTTCACGCCCGGTCCGATAATCAGCGGCGTACAATGAAAATATTTGATAACCGCACTCTCCAGAGAATGCATAATCTTGGGAACAACGCTGGAAATCACTACGTCATGAATCAAAGAACTGTCGATCAGACGTGTCGACAACATTGTCCACAAAACCATGCCCAACTCATCCGAAGTTCGTGGTGTTTTGGTCGTTAAGCGAAACGTTGCTTTCAAATCATCGTGATCGAACACGCCTACCGTGATATTCGTGTTCCCCACATCCAAGGTCATCAACATAATTTATTTCTCCCTTTTTTCTTTTAGGATTGTCAAACAGCGCTCTAACAGTGCATAAGCCAGTTCTTCCTTGCGCATGATCGGCAATGCTTCCTCTCCTTGCGCTGTAAGTACGGTAACCCGATTCGTATCAATTCCAAATCCTGCCCCATGTTCCCTTAAATCATTAGCCACAATCATATCCGCATGCTTCGACTCCAACTTTGCACGTGCATGCTCTAATAGCTGTTCTGTTTCCATAGCAAAGCCGCAGATTACCTGATCCTCACGTTTTCTTTTCCCAATCGTTTTTAGGATATCCTGTGTCCGTTTCAGAGTCAGCTGAAATTCCCCTTCTGACTTTTTTATTTTCTGCGCGGCCATTTCGATCGGTGTATAATCAGCAACCGCCGCTGCTTTAATAATCAAATCTGAATCTTCAGCATACATTAAGAGGGTTTCCGCCATGGATTGAGCGGAAGTCACCGGCATGTCTGCAACATTACGCACAGGCGGTAAAGTGGTCGGCCCATGAACTAACGTTACCTCAGCCCCCCAGTTTCGCGCTGCTTTTGCAAGAGCATAACCCATTTTCCCACTGGAATGATTGGTTAAATAGCGAACTGGATCCAAAGCTTCCTGAGTAGGACCTGCACTCACTAACACCTTCAACCCGGATAACGGCTTTTCTGTAAACAAAGCCTGTTCAATTTCATCTTCAATTGCCGCTAAAGGAGCAAGGCGGCCTTTGCCTACATCGCCGCAGGCCAGCAAACCGCTGTCCGCCTCCACAACCCGCATGCCTCTGGTTTTTAACAGACGCAGGTTCTCCTGAGTCGCCGGATTTTCAAGCATTCCGGTATTCATAGCCGGACAAATAATCTTAGGACAGCTGCAGGCTAAAAAAGTTGTAGTCAGCATATCGTCAGCCAGCCCATGAGCGAACTTGGCGATCACATTGGCAGTCGCCGGGGCAACCACAAAAACATCCGCCTGCTTTGCCAGCGATACATGCTGAACATGATATTCAAAATTCCGATCAAAGGTATCCACACTGACACGATGACCGCTCAGTGTCTCAAAGGTCAATGGGCTGACAAATTCAGTCGCATTTCGGGTCATGATCACATGGACGTCCAAATCTTTCTTTTTTAAGTCACTCGTCAGCTGTGCCGCTTTATAAGCAGCAATTCCACCAGTAACACCTAATACAACTGTTTTTTTCACAATATCCTCCCTGCCGACAATGTCGGCCATTTTAAGAATCATGTCTGACTCTAAAGCATCTTCTTAATCCAATCGTTAATTTGCCGAAGAAGCTTTCCTATACCCTTTAGTCAGAGGCATCAGCGCTCGTCCGACGGCCAGAACAATCAGCGCTCCGATCACCATTTCCATTATACCATTTGTCATAACAACGCCCAATAACAAAGCCGCCAACCCGGACAGCGCTACGCCTTTAACTGCAGCATAGGCAGAACCGAAGAAGAAATAGATTCCCAGCATCACCAGCGTCGTATGCAAAAAGGTGCTGATCAATGCTGAAAACAACAAACTGGCATTCACTTTCTTCGTTGCCTTCATCATCAAGTTAAACATCACGCCGGACAGCCAGCCTAATAAGATCCGGGGACCTAAAGCAATGACCAGACTCGCCAGACCTCCATGGAATTCACCGACTGAATAAAAGGGTGAAAAAACAAAAGAAGTAATGGTAGGAGTCAAGGTATTCACGATAACACTGCTGATCCCAAAGATCAATCCCACTACACTCCCTGCTCCAGGCCCCATCAAAACCCCTGCCAGAATAACAGGGATATGCAGGGTGGTTGCGCGCACTGGACCGATCGGGATATACCCCAGCGGCGTCAGCATCAACACAATTTCGATGCAGCCGAATAAAGCCAGCAGCACCATGTTTTTTGTCTTCTGCTTCGATTTCATATTTTTTGTTTTCCTCCTGTCGCTCCATTTCGGATGCAACGTACTGAAATACGAGAATCTCTTTCAGCCTCACGATGTTTGATAGAAGTCACTTCGGATCTCCTTTAAACGCATGAAAACCAAACTTTGAGAATTCATTTTTATTATACTCAGGATCTCCTTTAATTCAATAGTTCCCTGTCCAACTCTGACAAAAGACTACCAAAAATAGACAAGCCTAAGTTTGTTAAACCTCAGCCATACTAACGATACAAGAAATGAAGGTGAATGAATGAAGAAAATACCTTATGTATTATTAATCAGTCTGCTTCTGCTGAGTGGGTGTCAGAATCGGCCGGAAGACAACGATCTCACGGCAAAGGTGGGTTCCATCACTGACGACATTCCGGAAATCGATATTCCTCAAACAGATATCGACTTCTCACAATTCAGTACATTAGATTCAAGGATGCAGGCATGGGGACTTGGCAAAGACAAAGATGAAAATGGCCAGCCTCAGGATGCAGTGCTTGCCAACGAAAGGTATAAAGCTTATGATTCCGTGTTCGTCGGACGTCCTGATCACAAAGTTTATTTAACCTTTGACAATGGTTATGAAAATGGCAATACGCCAAAAATTCTAGACACACTGAAAGAGAAGAACGTCAGTGCCGTCTTCTTTGTCACATCCCAATATGTCCTGGAAAATCCTGATTTGATTCGGCGAATGATTGATGAGGGACATATCATCGGCAATCACAGCTATCATCATCATTCTTTTCCAACGATCAGCATTGAAAAGGTTTATGATGAAATCATGCAGTTAGATGCCTTATTATTAGATCAATTCCAGTACAAGATGACATTGGTCCGCCCGCCAAAGGGAGAATTCAACGAACAGTCACTGGCCCTCAGCAATCTCTTAGGATATCAAACAGTGCTGTGGTCGTATGCTTACTATGATTACAATGTTGCCGATCAGCCTGATCCGACCTCAGCTTTAAAGAAAAATCTGGACAACGCACATCCTGGTGCAATTTATCTTCTGCACTCCGTATCGGATACCAATACCCAGATTTTATCAGATTTAATTGAAGGACTGCGAAACTTAAACTATGAAGTTTCCCGCTATGATTTAAAATAGTGAAGCCAAAAACTGAAATTAAAATACAAGTTAATTGGAATCCCGTTACCTGAAAATTGAACATTCCAATTGGAGATAAAAAACAACCGCTGATTAAGGATCTAACTCCCTTGAGTCTGATTCTTCCGTATAAAAACAAATTTCGTTTCCCTTGCTGATTTATTCCAGGCAGCGGATAAGGAATTTGTTTTTCTTTTTGGCGGATAAATCCCGGTCTGATGATAACAAATTGATATTCCTTGCGATATCCGTTACTCCTTATTTTGTACTTCCGAGCGCAGCTGTTCCAAACGTGCCTCCGCCGCTGCATCCTGATCAAAATACTCAACAAGCAAATCCAGACATCGCAGCGTTTCCGGTGAACTCATATGTTCCAGCTTCTCCGTTTCTTCTAACAGCCGATCTCCTTCAATCCCTGCCAGCTGCAGAAAACGGGCCACTCGCTGATGCCGCTCCAGCAGCGCTTTCCCTTGTGTCTTTCCCTTTTCTGTCAACTGCACATCCCCATAGTTTTCCACAATTAAAAAACCTTCCGCAGCCAGTTTCCGCAGCATCTTACTGACTGAACTGCGGCCAACCTGCAGAGCATCAGCAAGGACGGAAACACGAAGACTTTGATTCTTTTGCTGCATCCTGTATAACATTTCCAAATAATCTTCCATGGCCGCTGTCAGCTGATCCGCTTCATTACGTATGGATTCACGGAAAGGCCGAAAACCATTGCTTTTCATTTTCTTCATCCCTTTCAGACAATCCTGTCCTATTCCATTCTATTCGCTGTGAAAAGCCTTGTGCGGGCGGATGCTGAAATCTGAAAGAGATCACTCTGCCCTATAAAAAAAAGCCAGGATTCCACAGATTCCCGACCTTTCACTTTCTCTTTATTCAATCTCATTCAATTCTGTTTGATCCTCTGGCAATTTAAAGTAGCTGCTGAATTCTCCCTGAATTCGATCATGCAAACGCCGGACACCCCCTTCCAAATGATAACGCATGACATCACTGCAGCGTTCGCGCTGACCTTTTTCCACAATTCCCACAATTTTTTCATGCTCCTGAAGCAGCTCATTCATTGAGAAGTTCGCTTTTACATCCAGCATTCTAAACCGTGAATAATGGACTTTCATCTGATTGATGATCTGCCACATCGCCCGCTGTCCTGCAATTGCGAAAATATGCTCATGAAATTCGCTGTCTAAAGCATAAAATTCATCCGGTGTTCGCTGTTCGGCAATGGCTTGACGCTGATCTTCCAAATCATGCTTCAACTGCTGAAGCTGAGCCGAAGATCTACGCTCAATCCCATCTTTAAGGATTTGAATCTCTACGATAGTCCGCATATTGATCGTCGCCATGACCAGTTCCATATCAATCAAGGACACCTTGGTTCCCCGCTGCGGCAAAACTTCCAGCAGACCATCATTACACAGCCGCAGAAACACGTCCCGTACAGGTGTCCTGGACACCTGAAAACGGCGAGAGATTTCATTCTCACTGATCAAGGCCCCCGGTTCAATTTTGAGGTCGATGATCTCTTCCTTCAATTGATTATAAATTTCCAATTTATCCATCCCACATCCCCCTCATACAGTTAGTATACAAGGTGTACGCAGCGGATTCAAGTTTCATTTTTTCCCCCCTTCTTCCAGAGAAGTTCTCACAGTTTCTTCTGATCATGATATAATGCTTGCGATAAGGAGGATAAATTATGAAGTTTTTAGTCATTTCTGACATTCACGGTTCTGCCGCATACATGAAAAAAGCACTTGAAGCCTATGCTTTGCATAAACCCGATCACATCCTGCTGCTGGGAGATATTCTCTATCATGGTCCTCGCAATCCGCTGCCGCCTGATTATAATCCCCAGCAAGTGGTTGCGATGCTGAATCCTCTGGCTGATAAAATCACAGCTGTCCGCGGCAACTGTGACGCTGAAGTTGATCAAATGCTCCTGAACTTTGATATTCTGCGTGACTGTGCAACGATTTTTTTAGGCGGGCGGCGAATTACGGCAACACATGGTCATCTGTTTCCACTTGATCCACCACCGCACAGCTTCCCCGGTGATATCTATTTATATGGTCATATCCATATTCCAGTGATCCGCCAAGAAAACGGAATTACACTGCTCAATCCCGGCTCAATCACGCTGCCTAAGCAGAACAGTCCACATACCTATGGCTTGCTGGATGAAAAGGGATTTACCATTATGACCGAAAATCACGAAGTCTATCAGTCCCTTGCTTTTTGAAGCATAAAATAAATCTTTGATTTTAACTCTCTGAATAATTCCTGATTAATCCTGGATTTTCCTAGTCTCCTTCGGCTTGGGAAATCCTTTTTTATTCTCATCGATCAGCAGACAAAGAACTGCCGTCCATTGATTCTCAGTTTCCTTTAAGGTCATTTTTAAAATTGCCCCCTGATTCATCAAATGCCGCTGGGCAACGGGAGCAATATAGTAAATCGGCTGATTTATCGAGTTCAAAATCAGCTGGTTTTCACGAATCTCCATCTCACTCCTTTTCCATTGACAACTGGGCAATGTGCGCCGAATACGATCCTGATCCTTATCGGATCCCGAACGCATTCGCTGCGCCTGTTTCCATACTTGCTGAAGCATTGCTGTGGGCAGCGACTGATAAATATCCGGCAGCGGCGCATCTTCAATCTGCTGCGGATGATGGATCATCGCAGCAAATAATTCTTCGCGAAGCTGCGCGGCACTATGACTTAATGCACAAAGTTGGCGGCGTTGGACCAATGTCGGGAAGCATGTAATTTTTACGTTCATAATCATGAGCTCAATTCCTCCTCACTATTACTATTGCGCTTTTTTTACAAATGTCCCGCTGATTTCATTTTTTTATCTCCTAGGCGAGTCCCAAATTGTTTCATTACTATCACTTAGGCACCATTTTGGGCGTCATGATAATAAGTACGCTTCATTACAAACCTGCTGCAGAATTGAACTCAAACAGAAAAAAACCTTCCGCATTCAAACTGCTTTCGGAAGGTTCACTTTTTTATTTTTCCTGCATCAACCGATCCAGCCGCGGATTTGCGACTTCTCGGATTCGGCCGTTTTCGATATAAACTTTTGCTAAACGGTCGCTCAATAAAGTCAAAACCTCATAGGGAATCGTACCTAATTCCTGTGCCACCTGTTCCAGTGGGATATGTGGGCCGATCAGCTCAACCTTTGTCCCTACAGGAAAAGCATGCGGAAGCCGGATCATCGCCTGATCCATACAAATCCGTCCTACAAATTCCCCGGTTTCTCCTTCAATCCAACAACTGCGTCCCTGATGCCGGCGAATCCAGCCATCGGCATAACCTATCGGCAGTGTTCCGATCCATTCTTCCCCCTGCGTTGTATAGGTTGCTCCATATCCAATCGACTGTCCAGCCTTTAATTGTTTTACATAGATCAAGCGGCTGTATAAGCTGATACACGGCTTGAGTTCAGTTAAATAAGAAGTCACGCCAAACATGGCCAGTCCGCAGCGGACCGCATTGCCTGGAGCTTTAGGATAATGCACTGCTGCATCGGAGTTGCAGCTATGCACCCAGCGAAAAGGCGTCTTCAGCGCGTCAACAACTGCCTCAAATCGTGCTGACTGATCCTCGGTCATTTGATTATCCGGATTATCCGAACACGCAAAATGGGTAAATATTCCTTCTACGTCAGCACCGTTGGCTTTTAACAAAGACAACATTGCCTGCAGCTCCGCTACCTTCTCCGTACCAATCCGGTGCATGCCGGTATCCACTTTTAAATGCACTTTCAGTCCTTTTATCGGCACCTGAATCAATTCTTTAACCCATTCCAGCGACACCGCCGGTACAGTTAAATCATACTGCAGCAGCAATTCTGCCTGAGCCGGATCCACGACCCCCAAAATCAAAATCGGTATGGTGATTTCCTGATACCGCAAAGACAAGGCCTCGTCCAAACTCGAAACGGCCAACATGGTAGCCCCGCCAGCCAATGCAGCCCGCGCCACGGAAGCATCCCCTGCACCATAGCCGTTAGCTTTGATCACGGCAATAAATTGCCGATTTGTCTGTGACCGAAGCCACTGCACATTTTCTTTGATCTGATCCAGGTCAACCTGAACCCAGCTTTCCCGATAAAACATGACCTTCCTTCTTTCTACTTGACTTTCATCACTTATACAAAGCGAGAAGTCGTATATGCCAGATAAATCCCGCCAATCCGGAACATCAGCGATAACAAACCATTGATGCTTGTTCCGATCAAACTTTGCAGCGTAATTCTAAAGGCCATCATGAAAAATTGAAATCCCATCGTGAATACACCGAAACCAAAATAGGCGATCATATCGCCAAATAAGAAGCAAAACACAGCCAGCACTGCTGCTAATACGGAAAACCGCACCTGTACCCCACGTCCATATTTACGAATTACGGTTCCGATCGCATAGCCAAATGCCAGATAGACCACCGAAAATTCAAACATTAAAAACTGCGAAATCAAGCCATACAGAATCGTCAGTCCAATCGTTGCCCCTACTCCATATCCTACCGCCCGAATAAACCGCTCATTGCGGGTCAGGGCTTGTTTATTGTAAATTTTAAGCATACGTCCGCCTCCTGAATACTCCCAGTATAGCACAATCGATATTAAAAGAGAACGGCCGATCCGCAGACAGAATCTTACAAATCATTAACATCAATATTCACTCTCTGCCCGTAAAAAGTCAAGAAACACAGAATTTAGAAACCGTTTTCTTTACTTTTTCTGCATCTCAGGGTATCATTTTTTTAAATGAGTAAAGGAGGTTTCACCTTGTTATCAAATACGCAGCATCAAGCTTTATATGAATTGCAAAAAGAGCTTTGGGGTTATGCTGAGCCCGGCTTTTTAGAACACCGCTCTGCCGCAGCAATGAGTAAGTTTTTACGTCAAGAAGGCTTCACGGTTACGGAAGGCATTTGCGGTATGGAAACCGCATTTGTTGGAGTATGGGGCAGCGGTCATCCGGTGATCTGTCTGTTGGCTGAGTTCGATGCCCTCTACGGATTAAGTCAGGAAGCGGATGTTTCTGAATATAAACCGATTGAAGGCGTGGCTACCGGACACGGCTGCGGACATCACCTTTTGGGTACAGGCTCGATCGCCGCCGCCATGATGGTTAAAGACTATTTAGAAAAAAACAAACTGTCAGGCACCATCAAGATGGTCGGCTGTCCCGCTGAGGAAAGTGGCAGCGGCAAAGCCTATCTTGCCCGCGACGGCTTCTTTGACGACGCAGATGCCGCCATTACGTGGCACCCATCTACACTGAATGTTGTTTCTTCGGGTTCCAATCAATCCTGTATTCAATGCTATTTCCGTTTCCATGGCGTTTCCAGCCATGCCGCCGGCAATCCGGAAGCCGGGCGCAGTGCGCTGGACGCCGTGGAACTGATGAGTGTGGGTGTCAATTATCTGCGCGAACACATGGATTCCAAAGAACGCGTGCATTACGCTTATACGAATGCTGGAGGGATTTCTCCCAACGTTGTTCAGGCCGAAGCGGAAGTCAAATATCTCGTTCGTTCCACGACCAATCCTAAATGCCAAAAATTATACGAACGGGTGATCAACATCGCAAAAGGTGCTGCCATGATGACCGGTACAACCTGTGATGTCATCTTTGATGAAGGACTTAGCAACGTCATCCCTAATTTCACACTTGAGCAAGTACTGGAAGACGCTTTCTTTAAAGTTGGAGTCCCGGCCTATACTGAAGCCGAACGGGCATATGCCAAACAGTTCCGTGATACCTATCCGCTGGAACCGGAGAGCGAAGTCACCGCGGTCATCGCGGAGCCTAAAACGCTGATCGCCAACATACAAAACAGTGATATCTGTGATATCGTTCTGCGCCACCGCTGCGTTGATGAATGCTCAATGGGATCGACCGATGTCGGCGATGTCAGTTGGGTTGTCCCAACAGCTCAAATCAATACCGCTTGTTACAGTTATGGAGCCGGAGGTCATACATGGCAATGGGTCGCTCAAGGCAAATCCACGCTCGCCTACAAAGGCATGATGCTGGCTGCTGAAGTTATGGCTCAGGCTGTGGAAGCCTGCTTTGAACATCCGGAAATTATCGAAAAGGCCAAGGCAGAATTTGAAGAACGTCTGGCAGGACAGGCCTATGAATGCTTGATTCCGAAAGACGTTAAACCCCATATTATTCAATAATGTTAAATACGTAGGCTAGTGAGAAAATCGCATCCGCCTCTATTCCAGACAAACTAAATTTTCATAGATATGAAAAAGAATGAACTGATCGTAAATCCGCAGATCACACTGTTCATTCTTTTTTGTTTAGTGATGCAATTAAATCAAATAAATTCAGCTTATTTTAGAATGTCATTTCGCTTAAAAAAATTCTCAAGGGTCTGACTGGAAAAGAATGCGACTCAAAATCTGAGATTCTGTCTCATCGCTTCTGTTACTAAGTTTCTTTAGGCATAAGAGGAGATCCTGACGCCTCAAACCTAAATCAGCACGCGCAAGCCTTTAAAAATTCAGGATTAAACAAATCGGTGTCTGTTTCTGCATCGTATACACAATGCCCTTCGCTGAACGTTTTTAATACTTGATAATCTTCGTCAATAATAATAAAGTCAGCATCCATGCCCGCTGCCAGCCTACCCTTATGGGTTGCACCATAGACTAAAGCCGGATTCCGCGAACTCATTTTTACGATTTCCGTCAGCGGCAAATGCAAATTTTCAGCTAAATTACGAATTCCTCGAATAACCGGCAAAGTAGATCCACACAAACGTCCTGTATCCGATAAGCAATACCCTTGCTCATCGATATTGACGTCGAACATTCCGGACAGATGATAGCGTCCGATCGGCGCCCCTGCCATCGGTACATTATCAGAAACCATCATAAAACGATCATACGGATTCTTTTTTACCCGCAGCATCAGCTCAATCATCTCATTGGCAACATGCAGCCCGTCGCAGATCAATTCATTATAAACCTCATCATTGAGCAGGCAGGCGCCTAAGCCTCCCATTCGACGATGATGAATACCTTCCATTACATTTGCGGTATGTGTAGTAACGGTGATCCCCCAATCAAAAGAAGTCAGCGCCTCCTGATACAAGGCATTGCTGTGGGCAAAAGCACAACGAACCCCCTGCGAACTCAGCAATTCAATCGCATCTTTCGCACCCGGCAGTTCCGGCGCAATGGCAACCAATTTCAACATTCCCTGCGCCGTATCAATCATATCCTGAACATGCTGTAAATCGATATCCGGATGCCCGGTATCAATTCCCTTTTCTCCAACACGATTCAAATAAGGCCCTTCACTATGAATACCAATCGGCTTCGCACCATCAATCGGTCCTTGGGCCACCTTCACGATCGCTTCAAACAAGCTGAAATCCGCTGTCGGCAGACAGGCAGTGACACCTTGTGAGGCTAAACCTTTCAAGTAACCACGAACCACAGCTTCAGGATTTTCCTGTTCTCCCATTAAGCCATACCCCATTGTTCCATGATTGTGCGTGTCGATAATTCCCGGCAGAATCCGATGATCTTCAGCATCAATATCAATGGCTACTCTGGCCGTAGGCGGTAAAATTTCTATGATCCGACCTTCATCAATGTTTAAAATACCGCTGATCATTCCCTGATCTGTAATTATACGATTAGATTTTACAAACATGAACATTCCTCCTTTAAATCACGATAAGTAATTAATTCGATCTGATGCTCTTTCAGAAAAGCTTTTACTTTGGGACTGGTCGCCATGGCTAAATCTTTCATACGAATCATGGTGTAGGTCGTTTCTTTCATCAGATCTTCCTCCACAAATCCGCAATGACAGATAAAATAACCAATTTCATGCTGCAATGAAGCTTGCAAAGCTTGGAGAAAATGCTGCTCCACATCCGTTTTTAGCTGATCTTCGATCGGAAAAGGCTTCGGTGTCCATGTGCAGGGAATCATCGATACAGCGTTACTGTTCATGACATCCAGGGTCATCAGAATATTATATTTTTCCGCAATGACTCGCGCTGCCTTTTGTGTATTCGGAGTTGCCATCGAATGGCCATGAAAATACTCTGGTTTACGGCCCATCAATTCAATAAACCGTTTGACCTGATTTTCAGTTTCCAACAAGACCTCTTCATAATTATAGGGATCTTGCTCAAAACACAGACACATTCCCTGCCGTCCGATCACCTTGCCCTCGCGCATACGCTGAACTGAAGGCACAAAGTGTCCATCAGAATTGACCAATGACGGGACTTCTGCAGGATCGCTGATCGGCTTTCCTGCAACCAGATTGATATCAATCCCTACGCAGACTTCGGCACAATCCCGAATTTTTTCAGCAGCCCGCGCAGAACTGGGCATGTTCACAAATAAACCTGTATTGCGAATAATCCCCTGATGAATCCCTTTCAGAATCCCATCCGCCACAGCATCCGTTAAACCATAATCATCACTCTGAAATAATAATTTTTTCATCTTCCATTTATCCTGCCTTTCAATATTTCTAAAATACGCTCCAGTCGTGGGATATCGATCTGACAATCTCGGTTGGAACGTGTATGCCGCACAACAAACTGATGCTTATCAATGGATCCGGACGCTAAAAGCACACTGCGGTCAAAAAAGCGCAGACCATTATCAGGATTCTCATAAATCTTATCAATCCAATCTTCCGCTTTCCAGCCAGAAACGTCAACCCCTTTTTTGTGCGCACAGACCATTTTCTCCCCATAAGCCAAACAATCGAGTAAAATAACTTCCGCCTGCGATGGACAATGCTCTTTCAAGAGCTTCAATCCTTCATAAGAACTGCAGCATTGATCTACCAACACAAATGCGGTTGTTGTGGAAGAGGAACACTCCTGAATCAATCGAAGTACTAATGCCACGGAAGCACTGTTGCGGTTAAAATTCATGCGGTTGCCGCGATTATAGAGCAGGCTGATACCGATACAAGCTGTCAAAATAGCAAGAATCACCATGACTATTTTCATCACTAAGCTTAATGACTTCAAGGAATAAACAGCAAAGGCAGCTATGAAAAAACAAAGCGCTGCCAATCCCCATTCTAACGCTAAATTCCAGCCCTCTGCCTGCGTATTCTTGCGCGGATTCAGTGGATAATACCGAATCGGCAGATGCGCCTTAACCGGCGTGTCATAAGCGCAGGCAATAACCGTCTTCGCGTGAGCAAGATCGCCAATCACCAGATTGCAGACATGCAGTAGGCGGGAGTGCTGAGTCTGGAATTCCGTTTTCCAGCCTGCCTGCCGGCACTGCCGGCACATCTCCGCTAAAAAAACCTCTTTTTGTTTTCGCGTATAACGACGTGCCAACGTCACGCCGACCAACATCATTTCATCTTTCATGCGTTACCTCCGAAGGGAAAACAGGCTATGAAGCTCAGTCCTCCATAGCCTAAACTAAACTCTAATTTTTAGAAAATTCTGAAGAAAGCACCAACCAAAGCAAACACGAAGATGCCTAGAATCAGCTGTGTCGGACGAGCTCCCTTTTTAATCAGACGGACTAAGGTAAATAACAAGACTACACCTAACAGCCCCGGGAAGATGGAATTCAGAACATCCCCAATAACAACGGATGTCTGCCCCACATTCAACGTCCAATTTAATGGAACACTAACCATCTGAGCCGTCATGGCACCAACCATGATCAAGCCAAGAACGGAAGCCGCCTTGGTCAAGGCTCCCATCAGTCCAGAAGAGAAGACCATGTCGATGAAAGAGGTGCCATAAATATAACCCCAGTTCACAAAGAAATACTTAACAATCGACTGCGTGACCCCATAAAGCAGGATGAAGATCAAAGTTCCTAATATCGAGCCTTCCGCACACAAGCCAATACCGATCCCGGCCGCAATGATCCGCAGACAGTTAAAGAACAAGCTGTCAAACATTCCCGCTGTCGGACCCATCAGAGCAGCTTTGATACTTTCAATCGTTTGACCATCGATTGAGTTTTTCTCCTTATGCTCTTTTTCCATGGCATAAGCTAAACCCGCAATAAAACTGAATGGAACCGCATGTGTATTGAAGAAATTCTGATGCCGCAGGTACGCTTCACGCTTTCCTTCCATATCATCCTTATAAATACTCTCAATCGCCGGGGCCATTGTGATCGTAAAACCATTCGCTTCCATTTTCACCATATTAAAGCTGGTGAACACCAAATGGGACCGCAGGAACATGGATTTTAAAATTTTCTTTTCTTCTGGTGTTAATACTTTCTTGTCCATTAGAAGAAATCCTCCTCATCTGTCTTTGCTGCCGCACTTGTCAATGAATTCTTTAAATCAATACTGCGCTTTTCTCCCATAAACATCGTGATTGCAATTGCCGCACCTAAGATAGCGATCGGCAAAGTAGCCATGCCTAAATAAGCAACCAGGACATAACCGACAAAGAAGAAGATGCCCACTTCGTTATTCCAGATCATTGAGGTTAAGATCGCGAAGCCAACGCCCAACATCATGGAAGTTGCAGCACCCAGACCCGTCATAACCCACGTCGGCATGCCCGCCAAGAAAGCATTCAAGCCTTCAACACCATACGAAACAGCAAAGAACAGAATGACGACGTTGATCAATGGTGTCAAACAAGAAAAACCAATCGTTTGAAATGCAAATTTACGCGGATTGCACTCTGCAGCTAACTTTTCCCAATAAGCGGCCAGAGAAGCCCAGATCGGTGTAAACATACCGGCGATGGAAGCCATAACAGTACCGATAGGTAAGGCAATAGCCAGGCCAGCTTCAATATCTGCACCCGTCAGAATGGTATAAGCAACGGCGATGATGCTGGATGTTGTAGCATCAGCCGGAATGGAACCTCCAATTGCAGAAATTCCCATGAAGATTGATTCCAAAGAAGCCCCCATAATGATGCCTGTTTTGAAGTCCCCCAAAATCAGACCCGCCAGTGGAGCAACAACGATTGGGCGATTAAGACACTGCCAAGACATGATGTAGGGATCTAAAATAGCAATGATATAATACGCTAAACAAATTTGTAAAGCTGCGGATACCATATTTCTCCTCCTCTTTTCCTAATAAACTACGGTAATATGTTGGTTTACAATCCCAGAATCTTACTTAATTTCTCCGGATTATCTTCCGGTGTGGTTTGATAAACCGTATCGATTCCAAAGCTCAGAACTTTCTTAAAATCTTCAACTTCATCCTCGTAAGCATACAAATTGGAACCATATGTCCGTCTGGCAAGATCGCCTTGCTTTGGCGCAATGCGTCCATAGTTGCCAACATTGATCAACGGAATATCCTTCACTTCCTCCAAAATCTGAATTAAATCTTTTGGATTAGAAATGATAACCAGGATCTTATGCCCTGCCGCACGCGGATCTTTCAGTAATGTAATAGAATCGGCAACAGAACGAATGGTTACCTTAGCGGTAGCAGGAGCAGCCATCATTAAGCTTTGCTGAATGATTTTATTTGCAGCAGCCTCATCATTAGCTACTACAATTCGATCCACCCCCGTATGTCTGGACCATTTAATCGCGACCTGTCCATGGATTAATCGCTCATCTAAACGTACTAATTTAATCATTTTTTACATCCTCCTTTCTTTAGAAAAAATCCTCTTGTTCCTCCGTTAAGTCCGGCAGCTGCACAATACTTAGCATTGATCGGCTCTGCTCAACAATTTGTTCAAGTTCCTCAGCAGTCACTTCCGTCTTAGTTGAAAGCTCAAGAACGCAGGCCAGATTTACGCCGCCAATCAACGTTGTATTTGGCTTCTGCAGATAAGTCATCATGACCTGATTAACACTTCCGCCAATTAAATCTGACATTAATAAGACTTGATCTTCTTCAGAAACCTCTGCATAAAAAGCATCTAATTTTTCCTGAACTGATGATTGATCAATATACGCGTCAAATACAGTAACATTGTTGGAAGCCCCCATCAAAATATCCAGCGAACTTTTCATACCGCTGGCTAAATGACCATGGGATGACAAAAAGATTTTCAGCATGCTATACCCCTTTCTTGTTGTATTTCTTATCAACGAGTTAACTATATCCCGTTATTGTAAGCGTTACCACGTCCATTTTTTCCGAAAAAAAAGGGAAAACTTTCTATATTTCCCTTACATAAGTGAAATTGGCAAAGCCTTCAAACTCTCGCGAACAATCTCCGTCAACCCGATAACATGATGATTTTCAATCAGCATCCACAGATTTTCATTATCCCTGAAAAATGTCATTAACAGATCATTCACAAATCTTGCAGCCTCTAAATAATGATCAAAATCTACACTGATTACAACAATATGCAAAATTGGCTGATCATCAAATATTTTTTCCTGATTTAGCTGATAGATTTCAAAAACACCTTGACTAACAAAACGCCTTTTAATAAATAAAATACACACTTTATTGGCAACACTGGTTTTTGCCGAAAAATGCAGATCCGCATTAATCTGTTCCACACTCTCAGCATCTTTTCCCATCTTAAAACTTATTAACCGAATAAAAGAATCCATGTTCTCATACTCAAAATCCCGATAAACATTAAAAACAGACAAATGAAGATGATTAAGAACTGACTGCAGCTGAACACCTGACAAGATCACTTGATTGTAAATATCATTCATTTGTTTTTGCGTCGGAATGCTGTTAACCATTAAGCAAGGCCAGTCATACTTATAGGAATAATATGGATAACTTAAAATCGCCCAATCATAATCTTCCACTGGCAATTTTCGCATTTCATAAAGTTCATAAACATCTAAACAAGCAAAATAGGAATCAAATCGCCTTTCGATCATCTGTTTTAAAATTCCTGACGAAATATAACCACCGCCATTCGATAAGACCGCTCGAATAGGTTTAAAGGGATAGGAAATCATAAGCAGCAATGTATTTAGATGACCAGCAAAAGTAAGTAAATTATACAGACCAAGTTTACAATGATACTGGGTCTCAAACATAGAAGATAAATTATAGGTCAATTTTGCAGCCAAAGGGCAATCTTGAATTCGGGAATCTTCTGAATGCAAACTTTTTACACTATGGAATAACGCATTGAAATCTTTTTGTACCAAAAGCGGGATCAATCCAGCGCACAAAATCTGATTCCAATCTGGAATTAATGTAAGATCAACATGGTAATCTTTTTTTATGGATTTACAAAAAGCTATGCTTAATTTGTCAGCCTCTTCTGCCAATTCAAAATAATTTTCAGAAAGATCACAATCAAATGGAATATCTGCCCAGAAAATCAGAAGCAGACCAAAAGCCAGAATTTCATCTTCACTGACATCAAAACCAGAAAAATGTCCGCAATTTTCAATAACCATTTTAGCTACATGATATTCCTGAAAACGATGGATATAATCACGCTGTTTTTGAGATAAAGTAATAGTATATCCTGCTTGATAACGAGAAACCATCAGTAATAGATAACGGGATAAACGCTGTGTGTTTCCATCTAAAATATGGCATTCTGATTCTCTTAATGTCTTTAAAAAAATGTGCCGAATTTCATAGCGCTCCTCATCCTCCCTTTCAAAGAAAGACAAATAATCTGTATTTTTATACAGATTCACTGCCTCGTGATAGTGATTTTCAAAAATACACAACATTAACATTCTTCGATCAAATTCACTGCCTTTTACCAGAGGACCCTCTTCATGCCTTTTTTTAAGACGCAAATTAAATTTGCTTAGAAGAAAATTTACTTCTTTCATTTCTTCTCGGATTGAACTCTTCGTGAGATAAAGCTCATCAGCAATGTCTTCTATTGTTAAAAATTTTTCCTCTACAATGATACGTCGCAAAATATCATTCGTTCTGTCATTCTGTGCCCGAGGCGTTTCCCCAACCGCTGAAAAATGAATGGTTAACTGCTTTTTAACAGGAGCAAATCGTTCCTCGTCGAAAACCTTAAGAACATAGCCTTTTCCTTTTTTAGCTATCAAATCAGCGCCGCTCGCTCTAGCAAAAGCTTCTAATTCAGCAATATCATTTTTTATCGTCCGCTCAGTAACCCCTACTTTCTTGGCAAGTTCAAAAGACCGAATATATTCTTCCTGCTGAGCAAGAATATAGAACAACTGTAGAATTCTCTTTTTTTCATTGGCCATTCTAATCCCTCCATCTTTTGTAGTTGGTTCATAAAGTAGACTTTTTGCACCAGGCAAATTCACGCTTAAAAAGTAGGGTTTTTCCAGTAATTCTTATTATATTTCAATCGTCAGGTAAAGTCTACTTTTTCATCCGAACTAGAATCTTGCTGCAAAAATGAATAAGGGTTAACCAAGCAATTAGAAATTTTAAATTTCTCTGAGATGTTAACAATTGAATAATAGATTTTCTTTGAAAATCATCGAACTAACTAAGTAAAAAAGCCTCTGGCTACGAGGCTTTTACTTGGTTAGTTCGAACTGCACAGGGTTTTATTTAATGAGTTCCCAAATCACTCGTCCTGATACAGAGCATATAGCTTACCAGGCTGCTCAAAAAATCATTTTTGAGCTCAGAGAAACTACTTTAATAATTGAACTAACCAAACAGACAATTTTGTTTCTCTATTTATAATATACGCAAAAAATCAAAAAAACCCCCATAAAAAATCAATTTTCTTAAAACATTTACAATATCTCCTCAGTTTTTTACTGAAACACGTCATTATCAGAAAACAAAGGACCCTAAAAAGGATATGACGATGAATACACTACACAAGCTTAATTTTGATTTTTTCGCCTAGAAAACCAAGCTCCTTTTGACTTCTCCTTGCGGGCAACAACTGATTCTCTAATTATCGAAGCCGCAAAACTCGATTCAGATGAACTGTCAGATACAACATTTCTTCTTCGCTCAATTCCTGTCCATAACTGCTGGCAACATACTTTTTTATTTTTTCCGCACATTGATATTCCTGACTACATCGCTGACGAATCATCCCAAGCATACTCAGGTCAGAATTCTCCAGCAATTCTTTACGCAAAACTCGTTTGGCAAAAAACTCCAGATGAATGATTAATCTGGAATAATCCAGGCTATTGAAATCAATTTCTCTATGAAAGTGATATTTGCAGATGTTTAAAATATCTTTAATCATCTCAACGATCAAATAACTAGAAGATGGATCTTGTTCTTTATCGCGAGCATTGACAATATGAAAAGCAATGTTTCCCGCTTCATCAATTGGAAATTCCTGATTAAATGCAGCATTCATGAGCAATCTTCCCTGCTGCCCTACCGCAAACTCTTCCGGATAAATCCGCTGGACCTCAAATACCAGCTTATTTTGCAGGCGCACTCCTTTTTGCATGCGCTCCCAAGCAAATTGAAGATGATCGATCAAAGCTATCGAGAGATAAGGACTTAGCTCGCAGGATAACTGTGCCTGTGCTAATTTCGTAATCTGTCCAGCAATCTCAATAATCCGGATGTCAGCCTTTTCCAACATTTCCGCATAGTCACTGATTTGAGTACAATTCTGTGGAACAAAAACCCGTTCAATTTGCGAAGGATCGACAATATCACCTTTTTTATGATTGTAGCCTAACCCACGTCCAAATAAAATATATTCCTTATCCTGCTCCTGAGCCAGTACCACGCTTGAATTCAAGAGTTTCACGATCACCACGGAGTTCACCTCCTATCTGTTTTTGATTTGACTCTGCATCCAATAAAATGATTTCTTTTTTATTCTTTTAAAAGTTCCGCTGCCATTATCATCTACGTCACAATACACTAAACCATAACGCTTTGACATTTGTCCACTAGATGCAGATACCTGATCCAAAAAACTCCACATAGTATAAGCAAGAATTTCTACACCATCCTTCTCAGCTTCATTTAAAGCATGAAGATGAGCCTCAAGGTAAGCAATTCGATAATCATCTTCAATTATATCATTCGTTACCACATCCCGAGCTCCCAAACCATTTTCCACAATCATCAGTGGAATCTGATATCGATCATACAAATAATTAAGAGCGTAACGCAGCCCCTGTGGATCAATCTGCCAGCCCCATTCGCTTGTCTTTAAAAATGGATTACGAGCACCACCGAACAAATTACCCGCACTTTTTTCTGCGGTTGCTTCAATGCTTGCAGCATTGCTGCAGTAATAAGATGTCGCGAGAAAATCAACAGGATTCTGAGCCAACGTATCTAATTCCGCTTGCGTTCGTTCCAACTGCAGAGCTTGTTCATCAATCTTTCTTTCATATGTACCAGGATATTTCCCACGGACTAAAACATCCGCTATTGAAAGGGCATTTCGTTCTAAATCATAGGCCAACATAATATTTTCCGGTCTGCAGTCAACTGGATAGATTGGTGAATAGGCAATCATAGCTCCAATCTGAATCCCTTTTCCTATCGCATGTGCGGCAGCGATTGTCTGTGCGTTAGCATACAACATATTATGCAAGGCTTGAGCTTTTGCTTCTTCAGGCTTATCCGTAAGATCTACCCCCACCGCCAGCGTACATGGAAAATACAATAACATATTCATCTCATTAAACGTAATCCAATACTTCACTCGATCGCCATAGTGTTCCAATAAAAACTGACTATATCTCAGAAAACAACGTATAAACTCCTTGTTTTCCCATCCTCCATACTTTTCAGCAAGCGCCTGCGGGATTTCCAGATGACTCATCGTAACGATGGGCACGATCTTTTCAGCCAATAATTTGTCGATTAAATCATCATAATGTTTAACTGCCAATGGATTTGGCTGCATCTCCTCTCCCTGTGGAAAAAAACGTGACCAAGCGAAAGAAAAGCGCAAACATTCCAATCCACACTCTGCCATAAGATCAATATCTTCCTGATAACGATGGTAGAAATCCACAGCCTGATGCGTAGGATAATAATGCTTGCCATCCGGCTTCGGATATCGTCGTGTCAGATCCCTGCGTCCAGCCGGTACGGTATCACTGATGGATAAGCCTTTCCCATCTTCATCATAAGCCCCCTCGCTTTGAGAAGCGGATAAGGCCGCCCCCAATAACATTTTGGTTTTCCCCATTCTTATTCCCCCTTTTTCACGCGAAGCAGTGGGGTATTAGCGGTTGCCACTCCGCCCGCAAGCTGCTGAATCTGAACATGTTCGCCATTTGTTATAACTACAGGCGTTATCATATCATATCCCAGTTCATTTAAACGGTCTAAATCCATTGTAGCAATTAATTGTCCGGAACTGACTTTCTCCCCTTTTACAACCTTGTTCTGAAAACCATTCCCTTGCAGATTTACTGTATCAATTCCTAAATGAATTAAAATCTCAGTACCTAATTCTGTCGTAATACCGATTGCATGACGAGTTTCAAATAACGCAGTAATTGTTCCGGAGACAGGCGCATAGACTTGTCCCTCTTGCGGTCGTATTGCCAGACCGGGTCCCAAAATACCTTCAGAAAATATTTTATCTTGGACTTCACTTAATTCACAGATCTGTCCTGTCACAGGTGCAAGTAATGTTTCTTCTATTTCATTAGCAGGTCGCTCCTTTTTGTACATCGTTTTCGAATCATTTGTTTCTTCTTGGTCATCAAATCCCAAAGCAAGAGTCAGAATAAAAGCCGTTACAAAAGAAACGATACAACAAACGACAAAAGCTAATATATTGGAAACTCCGCCTGCAATAAAGCCTGGAAAAGCCATTAATCCCGGACTCAGGAACGTATACGCACGTAATCCCATGATTACAGCTACAATCCCACCAGTGAACCCTGACGCAAGAACAGCCCAGAATGGCCTTTTTAACTTGAGTGTAACCCCATATAAAGCAGGCTCCGAAATTCCAAAGCAGGCAGTTAAACCAGCTGAAACAGCAAGCTGGCGAAATTCTTTATCCTTAGTCCTTAATGCTACCGCAAAGCAGGCTCCTCCCTGCCCCAGATTCGTTGGCAGTCCCGTAACTCCCATCAAAACGATATAGCCCAATGAAGCCAATGACTGGAAAACTAATGGAAACAATGCATACTGCATTCCTGTAATGACAATCAGTGGGGCAATGACAGACATAACAATCGTCACCAGCCTGCCTGCCTGTTCCTGAAGCCAGGCCACCAGCATTGCTAGATAATTGCCGCCGATCGCTCCCGCAGGACCAATGATAACCAATGTTAAGGGGATCATGACCATTAACGTGATCAAAGGTTTAATGAAGTATTTAACAAAAGAAGGCGTAATTCGCTCCGCAAAACGTTCAACATAAGACATTACCCAAATTGCAATGATGATGGGTAATACCGAGGATGAATAGGAGGCCGCTGTAACGGGAAGGCCAAACAATGTCAGCGGAGTTCCAGAGTTCGTCATCGCGATGAAGTCAGGATGCAGAAGACAGCCTGCTAGAACTACAGCTACAAAGGGATTACAGCCAAATTTCTTCGCTGATGTAAATGCCAGCAGCATTGGCAAAAAATAGAAAATCACGTTTGAACAATAATTGATGATTTGATAAGTAGAGGAATCTGTTGCTATCCAGTTGAACGTGGTAAGCATAACCAATACAGCCTGTAGCATTGCACAGCCGCACAATGCTGGTAAAATTGGAGTAAAAATTCCTGCAATCGTATCAATAACCAAGGAGATAAGGTTTCCCTTTTTTTGAACTTTTTCTGAGGATTCCTTGTGTTCACCGACAATTTGATTTACGGCATAGAATACGCTTTGAACTTCATTGCCAATTACTACTTGGATCTCGCCCATTCGTTTATTCAGTTCGAGTACACCAGACAGTTGTTTTATTGCTTCTTCGTTGATTATCGCTTCATCTTTCACAATAAAACGTAATCGTGTTGCACAGTGTGTTACTTGTCGGATGTTGCTTTTTCCACCCAAAAAATCTACAATTTTCTGAGCCAGTTCAGCATACTTCATGTTGTTCCTCCTCACTAAGGCACTAAAAAAGACCCAACAAAAAACATACGTTTTTTATTAGGTCTTGCCTGAACGAAATCAGTAACATGCCTTAAAACTAGTTTCATAATAACACAAGAACTGAGCGTCTACAATAGGAGATGTAAACTTTTTAAATTTTTATTCTCTGTTTCTTTTTTCATAACTAACGTGCAGTTCTCAAAGTTAATTACCTTCTTAATCCATTTCGTAAGAACAAATAATAAAAAAACCCTAACAGGGTTATAATGATTAATGGAGCGAATGATGGGAATCGAACCCACGTAGTCAGCTTGGAAGGCTGAAGTTCTACCATTGAACTACATTCGCATAATTAAGTGGTGTCCCGGAAAGGAATCGAACCTTCGACCCACTGATTAAAAGTCAGTTGCTCTACCGCCTGAGCTACCGGGACATAGATAATCTAAATAAAAAATGGCTGGGGCACCTGGGGTCGAACCAGGGAAATGACAGAGTCAAAGTCTGTTGCCTTACCGCTTGGCTATGCCCCACTATCTTAAAAAAGAATGGTGGAGAGGGGCAGATTCGAACTGCCGAACCCGTTGGGAACTGATTTACAGTCAGCCGCGTTTAGCCACTTCGCTACCTCTCCAACTCCTGGTGCCGACTATAGGAATCGAACCTACAACCTACTGATTACAAATCAGTTGCTCTGCCAATTGAGCTAAGTCGGCAATAAAAAAATGGTGGAGGCTGAGGGGCTCGAACCCCCGACCCTCTGCTTGTAAGGCAGACGCTCTCCCAACTGAGCTAAGCCTCCATCTTTTTATTGCTGATTACCAGCGCTTTAATAATATATCATAAGATAAGAATCTCGTCAACATTAAATTTGATTTTTTTGTCCTACACTGAACTACACTCTAATTTTTTTCTCTGAAAGTATCTCTGCTTTCTTATATATTTAATGATTTTATGCCGAGAAAACTTATTGAAAACGAGTGCCCCTAAGATATACTTGTGCAGCCAAGACTCGTAAACATATTATTTTCGTCCTTGGGCAATGCTTTGGGTTCTTAGGGGCAGAGGCTCGTTGTCAATAAGGAAATTGGAATAAATCTGAAACATCTTTAATAAGTTAGAAGAACACAATAATACTGAGCTAGAATCAAAATATTTTTATCTATTGATTTCCATTTTCTAAGTTTTCCTCACAAGTTCACACTCAAAAGCAGGATTTCAAATTATCGAGTTATTCAGTTTTTTCTTCAACTGGCTGATATGGCAACATCCAAGATTCACTATTTTCAATCAATTTCAATAGGGCATCTTCTGGCGCAATTCTCTGTTTTATCACATCTTCGGCAATTTCGATCAACTGAATTTCAGCAAGCATATCCCAGCCTCTAACTGAGGGATCTTTTTCAAAAGCAACCATAGATTCTTCTTGAGAGAAAGAGAAAGCATAGCTGATCTGCCTTTGATTTTCATTTTTAAACTCTAGATAATAAGGCTTAATCCGATCAGAATCCACCTTATCTTCCATTTCCTCTTCAGATGATATAGGACGATTCTCAAGTTTATCCACATTCGTTACTGCCGGGATCGTATTAACTGTACTTATATAGGCTTGAATACCCATTTCGCTGCGAATTAATCGCAGAACTTCGTTCGATGCTGAAGGATATTTTGTTCCTTCCGCAAGCAAGTAACCTTTTGTCTTCGCTAAAGGCGCGAGTGTAATTCCTTGCCACGAAGGCATAGGAGAAAAATAAAAATCCTGTTGCTCTATATCTTCCTGCTGGTTGTAATACATCCAAGTTCCTACTAAGGAAAAAGGCGATATTAGTTTTTCCAGATAGCTGTCATACAGCCATCCCTCTTCAAAAACTCGATCATTCTCTACACGATAAGGAAGAATCTCTTCTTCAGTTTCAGAATTATCTTGGGCTTCTTGTTGCTCATCTGCATCTGACGGTAATTCCTCTTCTGTTTTCTCTATTTCTGGGTCAGTCTCTGCTGGATCTCCTTCCATTTCATTCAAGTCAGCCGGCTGTGTCTCATCGCTCTCATCTTCATCATTTGCATTCAAATACCAAGGATGTTCTCCCATTGCACGCATGAATTTTAAAGTTTCCAAGAAACTATCAGAATCTACACCCGGCGCAAGTGCTTCTTGGGATGCAAAAAAGCGAAAATCATCAGCACTAAAAAATACAAGTGAAGCCCACAGCTCAGATAACGAAAATGGGAAAACAGCCGTTATTTTACGATTATGATAATCCCGTTCACGACCATTCCAGTCATCTGCCAGCGCCATCAATTTTTCAAAACTATCAAAATTGTCTATCAAACCATCCTCATTATTATCCGTTACATCATAGCCCAGTTCACCAAGCATTGTGACATTGGTGGAAAATACCATTCCATAATAGCTCATTGGTACATAACGTAACCCATCCAGATTTAAAAGTTCGCCAAATTGCAGTGGTACATGTTCCTGAATCTCATCTTTTAATTCCGGTTGTACCGGCATAAAATGATTAATGATCTGCGCGGCATCATTGCTCCACAACAACGCGATGTCGGTTTTATACCCAAGCCATGTCGCGGCATCAAAATCCTGTACGACAATCGGTTCAATCACATTCATCTGTTCAGGGTGCTCTTGATTCCAAAGTTCAACTAACGCCTGACCATAAGCTTCGGTTTCTACCATAACTCTGACTTTAGCGTCCTTTTCAACTTGATATTGCTGCAGTTCTTCATCATAACAGATTATTCCGTTTTCAGCGATACAAGGCTTTTCTTGGGTACACCCTCCAAGCATGACCATGAATCCGATCCAAATAAATACTAGTCTTCGCATTTTCTTCACCTCAGTGTCCAATTAAACCGTTATCATGGTAACAGACTTCTAAAAGATTGACAAATTTATTTTTGTTTTCCCCTTGATCTATGAACATAAAAACTTAAATTCTGCCAATCCTAATGCTTTTCATGTTAGAATAAACTTGAAAATATCAGTTGATAAAGGAGTATTTTATGAGCTATTTATTAAAGTTGCAACAAGCCTTGAAGCGCCAAAAGATTTTGCATGATTATCCTTTTAATTATACCCTTCCAGATCTTTTTGACAGCCTGGACTTGAAATGTTCTTCAAAATATCGCTTGCCCTCGGGTGAAATTCGTGTTGATCCTTATGAATTTTTCGACGAATTGATCAATTCTCTGCGAAAAGGAAATTCCGAACCTGTCTGCCAGCCTTATTATATGGATCATCCAATTACACGTCCAGCTGCTCACGGAAATTGGATTCGCCAAAGCAGTGTTTATTCGTGCATGATTCGAACATCCAGCAGTTGGGATCATGACCGCAGCGGGAACCTGGAAAGTGAAAATCTCTATGGATTAAAGGAAACAGGTACCTTTGTCAAAACGTTGGCTCTGATTCCATTATTAAAGAAAATGGGTATCGATACTTTATATTTACTGCCGATCAGTCAATACTCAACAAAAAATAAAAAAGGAGATTTAGGTTCTCCTTATGGGGTCAGTAATTTTTTCAAATTGGATCCCAGCTTAAAGGACCCAATGACCGGCGGCGAATTAAGTGTTGAAGATGAATTTAAAGCGCTCGTAGAAGCTTGTCATTGTCAGGATATCAAAGTAATCATCGATATTATTCCGCGGACAAATTCTGTAAACTCAGATCTGATTGCGGAACACCCAGATTGGTTTTATTGGATTGATGTTAACCAGTTATCCACATATGTGCCTCCATATGTTCCGGGTGTTGAACCTGGCAGTACGGCGGATCCAAAATACTTAGAACTGATGTACGCCAGTGAAGAGGTTCTCAAGCACATTCGTAAATTCCAGCCAAATCCACAAAGTTTGGATTCAAAAAAGTGGAAAACAGTTGTATCTCAATGGAAAAAGGGAAAAGGTGAAATATTGGATTTAGTCCAAGAAGCCTTTGGAATGACCGTAGCTCCTGCCTTCAGCGACTGTATTAATGACCCGCAGCCGGCCTGGAACGATATAACATTTTTCCGGATGTATTTAGATCATCCGACTGCCTCCGTTCCTTTTTTACCAAAAGACGAAAACTTCAATCCCTACATTCTTTATGATGTTGCGAAATCAAGCCTGAATCCTGGCAGTCTCATCAATCAGCCTTTATGGGATTTGTTAAGTCAGATTATTCCGTATTATCAAACAGAGTTCGGAATTGATGGAGCGCGAATTGACATGGGACACGCACTGCCATTGGAACTAGTAAAGCAGATCATTGAAGCAGCCAGAAAAATTGATCCGCATTTCTGTTTTATTGCGGAGGAGTTGGATTCACAAAATGCCTCTGTATCCTTGGAAAAAGGGTATAACATGATTATCGGCGGAGGGTTTACAATGGAAACGCGGCCAAAGGAAGATAAATTAAATGCCTTTGCCTACGGAGCTTCCGCCTTGCCTTGCCCAGTCTTTGCTGTTGGCGAAACTCACGACACCCCACGGTTAAGTGCCCGCGAAGGGGGTCAGCGCTTAAGCCGGATGTTAACCTTATTGAATTTATTCATTCCCAATTGTGTACCTTTCCTTAATTCCGGACAGGAAGTCTATGAGCTTCAACCGATGAATACCGGATTGGATTGTCGTCCAAACGAACAAGATCAGCTGCCCGAGTCTGATCCGTATTATCGGAAATTAGCCTTATTTGACCGTTATGCTTTCCATTACCTGCATCCGCAGCGATGGGAATTGCCAACACTTTTGGAAGAGGCTTCAAAAATTCGCTATCGTTATCGCTCTGCTATAACCCGAAAGCAGAATCAATTTCCACTTATGTTTGAAGGACCTTGGATTCCTGCCTTAGGTTTTGGATATGCCCTTAAGCGTTCCATGATCTTAGTGATTGCCAACCATGACCTGGATCACCGCCATCGTCACTGGATCCGTACGGATAACCTTCCAGAAAATTTTCAAAAGGTTTTGAGTTCCGCAACAGTTATCTTTACTTCAGAAAGCCGAAATATCGAAATTGATTTGAGTCTGGAAATAGGTGATCGGGCTCTTTGCGCTGAATTTTTACCTGGAGAAGTCAAGATTATTGAAATTTCCTGCTGAGTCATTGTGAGCTTTCCTTACCAGATGCCCGTATAGAAGTGCATATCAATCAAACTTTACTGAATCCGGATATCATTTTTCCTGGATTCAGTTTTTATTATAAACAAACTTGAAGCCTTTAACTGTGGAGAATCCGTCTAGACAGCCTGAATCGTCATCAGCTTATTTATTCTGTCTTTCTTTGAAGTTCTGGCTTGTTATCTTTTTATTCCACGTTTCTGTGTCCATGCTATAATTAGAGAAAATAAGGAGGATCAGGCATGCAGAAGTGTTTAGTTTTCGGTTCTTTAAATCTTGATTATTTTTATACTGTCGATCATATCATAGCTCCAAAAGAAACGCAGTCCGCTCCGCAGATGCAGTGTTTTTGCGGAGGCAAAGGGTTAAATCAGGCTGTTGCTTTAAGTCAGGGCGGTGCTTCCGTAAACTTTGCCGGATGTTTAGGGCAGGCAAGTTCCCTTTTAACTGAGACTCTGACTCAATATCATATTAGCACAGAATTTTTACGGCAAGTGGATCAGCCAGCCGGACACGCTATTATTCAGGTTGATGGAAATGGCCAAAATGCAATTTTAGTTTATCCAGGAAGTAATTTCGCTGTGACTTCCGAACAGATTGACGAAACCTTAGCGCATTTCCAGAAAGGAGATCTGCTGGTCATCCAAAACGAAATCAATCGGCTGAATGAATTGATCTGTAAAGCACACCAGCGCGGCTTGATCATTGCGCTTAATCCTTCGCCTGTGCCTGTGGATCCAAAAGCTTTGCCCTTGGAGTTGGTTGATCTATTATTTATTAATGAAGTTGAGGGTGCTTTCTTTTCAAGCGAAAATGATCCTCAAGCGATCCTTGACTACTTTGCAAAAACTTTGCCCGACACTCAGATCATCTTGACCTTAGGAGATCAGGGTAGTTGTCTGCAGACTGGCCGACTGCGAATCTCGATGCCTTGCTGTCCGGTCGAAGTCATCGATACAGTCGGTGCTGGTGATACCTTCACAGGTTTTTTCTTAGCTGCCAAATTAGCGGGTAAAAGTGCTCTCAATTGTCTGGCTATGGCCACTGCGGCCAGTGGTTGTGCTGTCAGTAAAAAAGGCGCCTCTGCTTCAATTCCGTCTTTGGCTGAAACAATGGCTTTGCTGAATAAACATCGTGATTATTTATGGAATCAGAAAATTGAATTCATTTTTTAATCGGCTGGCAAGATACCAGCTTTTTTTATATCTTAATGTCATTTCCTGGGAAATTTCTTACATTGTAATGTATGTATTTAATCCAGCTTTTTCCCAAGCAAAAGACATAGACTGCCACCTGCATATCTTTATTTCAATCATTCCAGCAAATTCTGCGAAATCAATATGAAACAATGATAAAAAAAGATCAGAGAGTGATGTACCCATCTCCTTTAACGAAGATTAGACATCAGTTCTGACCTTTTTATATAGTGTAACTACGGTTTCCCGAAGAATTCAATTCGATTCTCTTAATTCTCCTTCCGATCTATGGTCATCTGAAAAATTACATATTCTCCTGTGCAGCCGCAATTCGGCCTGCACGACGGCCAAAGGTCACTGTTCGGCCGCAGGCAGCGCCCGTGGACAGGTTCGGATAGGTTGCTGAGAAATAAGCTCCACTGTCATTGCCGACGACATACAGTCCTGCAATGGGATTCCCCTCCGTATCAATCGCATTCATATTCAAATCGATTTGAATACCATCCATGGTGCATAAGATATACCCACAGTTCTTAGCGCCGTAAAACGGAGCTGTGCGCAGCGCGGACATCCGATGAGCTTCTTTACCGAAGTCTTCATCTACACCTCGATCATACAGTTCATTATAGCGTTCAACAGTGGCCGCTAGTTTTTCTTTTGGCAGTCCTAATTTATCCGCTAATTCCTCAATCGTATCAGCCTGCTGAACGAAACCGTCTGCAATCAGTCCTGGAAGCATACCTTCCGCAATTACCTGATAAGGGATATTGGGATCAGCATTATTCGGAAACGGAATCAGTCGCGAGCAGCCGTGAGTTTTAAACTCCTGAACATACTCAGTCCAATCATTGTCAAACAAAGTGAAGTGGCAGTGATCTTTTTGGAATTCATCAGTATGCAGAATTCCTTCATAAGTGCCTGATTCGTTAAAGAAGCGTTCGCCATCTTTGTTGACCTTTAAAAATGGCTGTGACCCCATCCAGAAAAAGCCGCTTTCACCTTTTTTCAGCTGATCAATCCCCGGCTTTGCATCCAGTTTCAGCGCCGCCCGATCGAACATCATCATCGAATGAGTCTCGTCAAATTTGCCCCCTGCCCAGATGCAGGCTTTAATTCCATCACCGGACGCGCCCGGAATTGAACCATTGCGGCCCACCATGGCGACATTTTCCGGCTGCAGTGCCTGAAGCATATCATAGTTCAGCGAATAACCGCCGGTGCAGACTATTACGCCTTTTGAAGCTTTCACCTGGATATAATTTTCTTCCGCATCCTTTGCGATAATTCCGGTAACCCGACCGTTTTCCTTCGTCAGCTTGATCATCGTTGTCTGATAACGGAATTCTACGCCATGCTGCAGAGCGTAATCCGTCAGCACAATGTTTCCGTTCAGCGAATTTCCCTCGCCGTCATCACTACCGGTCCAACGGGGAGAGTGACCGGTAGGAAAATGTTTGTAGCGGTCATCCGGATCATCGCCGCCGGCTTCATGCCACAGTTCAACACCGCGTTCTGCCAGTCGATCCCCATACCAGTCAATGGTTTCTCCTGATTCCTCGCAGAAAAGTTTAACTAGCCGCTGATCTAGGTGACCATTGGCAATATGTGTCATTTCAGTAATGTAATCAAACTTGTCAATCTGTGTTCCCCATTCCTTCTGATAGCGGGAATTGATCGCACCCAGATCATCCCGAATACCGCCGCCTGTCGGATACTTTTCCACGACAAGCACCTTAGCTCCGTTCTCGGCTGCCGAACAGGCTGCAAACATCCCGCCGGTTCCTGCTCCAACAACCAAAACCTCAGTTTCCAGAGTTTCCTTGATCGCCTCTGCGTCAATCTGCGGTTCCTGACCTAGCCAGTCGTCAGCTGCCGATTCCGCAGTTGGACACGGCTCATTGACCGTCGGTTCATTCTCCGCAGCACAGCCGCCTAACAAACCTAACGCAGCGACACCTAAAGCGCTGGCGGCTGTTCCCTTTAGAAATTCCCGTCTTGAAATTCCCTTTTTTCCCATTTGATTTTCCTCCTTTGTTCATGGTTTCTCAAATTATAAATCCATGTCTAAGCCGGGAGTCAACTGCTCGTGAACAAATTCATAATTGTTTTTTTAAGCACTTTCTTGTATATTGAACCTGATAGCCAGACGTCAATAGGAGAAAAAGAGGATACGAAAATATAAAATCGGTGAATTTTCAAAGAAGGTCGGGGTTACCCAGGAGTTTTTGAAGCATTATCAGAATAATGGGATCCTGATCCCCAACGAGATCACAGAAGCAAAGTATCGTTATTATGACCAGCGTAATGCTTCCACTGTCCTGGAGATTATTAAAAATAAGAATTATGGTTTTTCTGTTAAAGAAATCGAACAAGTTTTCCGGCATCGTTCCACCGCTGAAGTTCTGAGCTTAATGGAGCCTAAAATTGAGCAGATGCAAAAGCAGCTTATTTTTATGGAAGGCGTGATTGAAGAATATCAAAAGTTAAAACAATTTTGCGAAGAAACCCGGCAGGATCAGTGGTTTGTCAAATCTGTTGAAGCGTTTTATTTCCTGCCGCACGTCGACATCCAGGGATTTATTGATAATCCGCTGATCTATGAAATTCTTCCAGTCTGGACTCAATGGCTTCCCATTGTCAAATCATGTCAGAAATGTCCTGCCTGTCAGCCTGCTGATTATATTTGGGGATTATCTGTCCCGCAGCAGGCGGCAAAACAGATTGGGCTGCCGATCAATGGCAGTGTGCAGGCTTGCAATGGAGGCCGTTTCTTTGAATATCACAGTATCTTTTTCTTAAAGGAAAAACAGGAAAATCCGATTCAAAAAGCCTTGCTTCAGATGGAAACCCTGGGATTAGAGCCGGTGGGTTCTGTTTTCCGCAATATATTGATGTATACGGAATATCAAACTGACAGTTCCATAGAACACAGCGTTCTCTATATTCCGTTTAAAGACAAAAATACTTCGTCCGATGGATCAGGATTAAATAGTGAAATTCGCTGATCAGAAATGAACTGGCTTCCTTTGATCATCATAAAGAGTTGAATGGCATCCATTCTAAGGTTCTTTTGTCCCTCAAGCAAAAGCGCGGCATAATTCGCATCGGATCCGATGTTTTTGAATGCTGCGTTTTTTATTCCTAAGAAAACTGCAAGTCTTTTATTGGAGATTATTTACTAATCAAGTTATTGATTATCAAAGGCATGCATCCAATCAACCTTACGGTAATAATAGAAGAAAATAACTGAACTCATCAGCCAGGTCAGAGGATAGGCCCAGAAAACAACCTGAATCGAATTCACGAGTTTGACCACCAAAGTAATGAACGTCACCCGCGCTGCGCACCACGTCAGCAGCATAACCAGCATCGGCACGGTTGATTTGCCGGCACCGCGCAGAATAGCAGCCATGCAATGGGAAAATGCCAGCAGGAAAAAGAATAAAGCTGAAGTTCGCGCCCGATCAGTCCCGTAAGCAATCACTTGCGGGTCGCGGTTGAAAGCCGCAATCAGCCATGGTGCTCCGACGTAAATCAAAATTCCGATGACTTCTGCAATCACCATCGAACACAGAATGCCAAACCGTGCTCCTTTCCGTGTTCGTTCAAACTCACGAGCTCCCAGATTCTGTCCGACAAAAGTGGTCAGCGCCATGGTAAACGAGGTTATCGGTAAAAAGCCAAAGCCTTCAATTTTCGAGAATGCTCCGCAGCCAGCCATAGCCATCTGACCAAAGGCGTTGATGTTGGCCTGAACAACAACATTGGCGAAACCGATAATGGAATTCTGCAAACCGGAAGGCAGACCATACTGTATAATCAACTTCAGCATTGGCTTGTTAAAACGGATTTTCTTAGGTTCAATTCGATAGACATCCTGAACCTTCAACAGCCGTCTCCAACAGAGCGCGGCGCTGACCAACTGCGATACAATCGTTGCGAAGGCTGCCGATCCCACCCCTAAATGCAATCCTGCCACAAAAATCAAATCCAAGACGATATTGATTAGTGAAGAGATGACCAGATAAATCAAGGGATGCCGACTGTCTCCAGCCGCCTGCAGAATTCCAACAAAAATATTGTACATAATAAAGCCCAGCGATCCGGCAAAGTATATTCTGAAATACTCGGTTGATAAACCCAATACCTCCAAGGGCGTTCCCATCCAAATCAGAATCTGCGGTGCGAGAAGTACGCCAATCGCCGTCAGCAGCACACTGGCCGCTAAACCGAAAGCCACCGTTGTATGCGCAGCCAGCTGAACTTGTTCGCTGTTGCAGGCGCCATAGTAGCGGGCGATAACAACCCCGGCGCCAACCGCAATCCCATTGAAAAAACCAACGAGCAGGAAGATTAAATTACCCGAGGAACTGACAGCCGCCAAGGCTTCACTGCCCAAAAAGTTACCGACGATCAAAGAGTCGGCCGTGTTGTAAAGCTGCTGAAACAAATTGCCGAAAAAGATCGGCAGGGCAAAGAACAAAATCTTTTTCCAGATCACACCTTCGGTCATTAAATTCTTAGTATTCGCTTGCGTCACTGTATTCCCCTCTCTCCATTTTTAAACGGATTCACTTTCCCCTGACAGCTTAAAACGACTGTTTATTTATCATATCAGCTGGAGTGAACTTCAAGTCAATGTTTTTTAAACTCTTTTCATTTCACCGCCGCTATCCTTCAGGTAGAAAATCCGCATCGCAGTAAATCAATTCCGTATTCAGAACAAGTTTTCATGGACATTCTTCAGAACTTTAAGAATACTCAAAATGGTATTCCAGAACTTTCCAAACAGGAAAAACAGACGGAATTCCCGTCTGTTCAGTCATTTTCGATTAAGCCGGTATACAGCTGATAGTAGATTCCATGCTTTTCCAATAGGCGTTCATGATTGCCGCGTTCAATAATTCGTCCGTGATCCATAACCATAATCGCATGCGAATTTTTAATGGTGCTTAGCCGGTGAGCTATGACAAAGGTCGTCCGGCCGCTCATCAGCTTATCCATGCCTTCCTGCACAAGTTTCTCTGTTCGAGAATCAATCGAGGAGGTGGCTTCATCCAGAATCAGGACCGGCGGATTGGCCAGCGCCGCCCGCGCAATCGAGATCAGCTGCCGCTGTCCCTGAGAAAGTGAAGAGCCGTCGCGAGTCAGCCAAGTATCATAGCCATTCTCCAAATGTTTGATAAAATAATGAGCATTCGCCAGTTTCGCCGCGGCGACCACTTCCTCATGGGTAGCCTCGGGACGGGCATATTTAATATTCTCTTCGATGGTGCCCGTAAATAAATGCGTGTCTTGAAGAACAATTCCCAGCGACCGCCGCAGATCAGCTTTACGAATCAGCTTCACATCAATTCCATCATAGGTGATCGACCCTTTCTGCACATCATAGAAACGATTGATCAGATTGGTCATCGTTGTTTTTCCTGCACCGGTCGCCCCGACAAAGGCTAGCTTTTGTCCAGGCTCCGCAAACAGATCAATATCATGAAGGACTGTTTTTCCTTCGACATAACTGAAGCTGACATCATGGAATCGAACATCCCCAGTCAGTTCAACATAATCAACACTGCCATCCTCATGCAGATGCTTCCAGGCCCAATGCCCCGTCGTCGCTTCCGTTTCCTGCATTTGGCCAGTCTCATCCTGAACAACGTTGACCAGCGTAACCCGGCCATCGTCCACTTCATGAGCCTGATCCAGCAGGTTGAAAACACGTTCAGCACCGGCCATCGCCATAATGACGGAGTTCAGCTGCTGTGAAATTTGATTCAGCGGACCATTAAAGGATTTGTTTAAAGCCAAAAATGATGCCAGACCGCCCAGTGTCAAACCACCGATTCCATTAAGCGCCAATGCGCCGCCGATAAACGCACACAGAACATAGGAAATATTACCGAGGTTGCCGACAATCGGCATCAGAATATTCGCATATTTATTGGCGTTATACGATGCCTCGCATAGTTCGTCGTTGATCTGATTGAATTCCTCAATGGCTTTCTGCTCGTGCGTAAATACCTTGATAACCTTCGCACCTTCCATCATTTCTTCAATATAACCATTTTCTTTCCCTAACTGCCGCTGCTGCACGCCGAAATACCGGCCGGACTTACGCATGATTTTCTGCAGGGCAAACTGCATGATCCCGACCATAAACAACGTAACCAACGTCAGCGGAACACTCATGACGATCATCGAAAAGAATACGGAAACAATCGTGATCAACGAAGATATGCATTCAGGGATACTTTGGGAAATAACCTGACGCAGCGTATCAATATCATTGGTATAGACACTCATGATATCTCCATGGGCATGGGTATCAAAATATTGAATCGGCAATTTTTCCATATTGCTGAAAAGATCGTTACGCAGATCATTCAGCGTTCCCTGAGAAATAACAATCAGAATTTTCTGGGAAATCAGCTTGGTCAGCACACCCGCCATATAAAAGCAGGCCATCAGACTCAGAGCCCGAAACAGCGGGACAAAGTTCGGATTGGCACTCTGAAGCAGCGGTGTAATATAACCGTCGATCAAAGTCCTCATAAACACGGAGGACGAAACAGAAGCTAGGGCTGAAACAAGAATGCACAGAATCACCACCGCATAACGGACTTTATACCGCTTTAGAATGTAGTTCATTAAGCGGCCCAGCACCTGAGTATTCAGCTTTTCCCCATTTGTTCCCACATTTCTAGGCCTGCTCATGCTCATCCTCTCCTTTCTTCTGTGTTTCATAGACTTCCTGATAAATAGCATTGTTGGCCAACAGCTCAGCATGCGTTCCAATACCTTCGATCCGCCCTTCGTTCAGCACGATGATGCGGTCTGCATCTTCAATCGATGAAATCCGTTGGGAGATGATCAGCTTGGTGGTATTCGGAATTTCTTCACGGAAGGCCTTGCGGATCTGACTGTCAGTGCGGGTATCCACCGCGCTGGTACTGTCATCAAGAATCAGTACTTTCGGCTTTTTCAATAAGGCTCTGGCAATACATAAGCGCTGCTTCTGACCGCCGGAAACATTGGTTCCGCCCTGTTCGATATGCGTGTCGTAACGATCCGGAAACTGCTGGATAAATTCGTCGGCACAGGCTTGCCTGCAAGCCTGAATCATTTCACTTTCACTGGCTGATTCATTCCCCCAGCGCAGATTATCCTTAATCGTACCGGAAAACAAAACATTCTTCTGCAATACCATCGCAACGCTGTTGCGCAGCGTGTCCAAGTCGTAGCTGCGAACATCAATACCGCCGACCCGGACCGTACCTTCAGCCGTGTCATAAAGCCGCGGAATCAGACTCATCAGCGTCGATTTGCTGGATCCAGTCGGTCCCAGAATACCAATCGTTTCGCCGGATTTGATTTTGAGATGAATATCCTCCAGCACATATTTATCTTTTCCAGGATAATAGCCGAAAGCAACATGATCGAACTCAATCGAACCGTCAGCCACAGTCATAACCGGATTTTCCGGATTGACAATACTTGGCTTTTCTTCCAATATTTCAGAAATTCTCTGAGCCGAGGCCATCGACATACTCAGCATAACGAAAATCATTGAAAGCATCATCAAACTCATCAGAATGTTCATCGTGTACGTGAACAAGCTCATTAATTCCCCGGTCGTCAGGGAACTGCCGACGATCATCTGCGCTCCCATCCAGCTCAATGCCAAGATACAGCAGTACATCGTCAGCTGCATGACCGGATTATTCCACACCAGGATATTTTCAGCCTTCATGAACATCTTTTTCAGATTGCTGACGGCTTCCTTAAACTTACCAATCTCGGCATTTTCCTTCACATACGCTTTGACAACGCGAATGTTGGTGACGTTTTCTTGAACGCTCGCATTCAGATCATCATACTTACGAAAGGTTTTACTGAACATCGGATAAGCTTTCAATGTAATAAAGCCCAGAACCGCCCCCAGAAAAATCATCGCATAAAAGAAAATCATCGCCAGTTTGGCATTGATCATAAAGGTCATCGACATCGCGACCACCAGCATTAACGGTGCCCGCACACACATCCGCAGAATCATCTGATACGCATTCTGCACGTTCGTCGCATCAGTCATCATTCGTGTGACAAGACCGGAGGTTGAGTATTTATCGATGTTGGCAAATGAAAACTTCTGAATATTCTCAAACATCGCCTTGCGCAGATTCTTGACAAATCCCGCCGAAGCATACGCTGCATACTTCCCGCTCATCATCCCGCAGAACAGCGATAAAAATGCGCAGATCAGCATCAACGCTCCATATTTGAAGACCGCGCCCATATCCCCCTGGTTGACCCCGGAGTCAATGATGAAAGACATCAGAAATGGAAGCATCAGCTCCATTACGACTTCGCCAATCATTAATATTGGAGCTAACAGGGAAGCTTTTTTATATTCTTTAACTTCTTTTAGCAATCGTTGAATCATAACATTCTCCTTTCCTTTTTTACGTTATTCCAGATTCTTTTTGATTTGATCCAAAACAGAAAAAAAGTGTTCCTGATCTTGCTGAGAAATCGACTGGGAAAGCAAAGCTTCCATTCGATCAATATTCTCAGTCATTTTCTGGTTCAGCTGCAGCGCTTTTTCCGTCAGCACCAATTTTTTTAAACGGGCGTCCTGTTGGGCAGAAGCCCGATAAAGATAACCATCCCGCTCCAGAACATTCAAAATCTCACTGGCCGTGGACCGCCGAATCCGCAGTTCCTTTTCAAGATCCCGCTGAAAGACATCGTGATCTTGATTGGCGATCAGATAACCAATCGTCCGAGTCTGAACAAACGTCAGTTCGCAGTCGTTTTCATGCCGGAATTGTTCCATTTTCTGATGGATCATCTGTTGAATTTCGCGAATTTCATATCCAATTCTTCGCTGCATTGCGTCACCCTCTTTTGTTAGGACACTAACATTTTACTCTAATTTAAGAACTTGTCAATCGGATTTATTGTGAATTTTAAGTGAAATTTAACGAATCAAGAAATTCATACCGGTTACAGACTTGGGTCTGACGAGAGAAAAGCCAACTCCCTTTCTTATCTATTCTTTGTTTTTAACAAAGAATAAAAGAAAAATTATTTTCAGAGCTGAAGTCGCCAAAAAAATTCCTCGTGCCTAACTCCTTTTCTCACCAACAGCATAACTTAGGGAGAAAGGAGGGATTCAATTATGGCTTATGCATTACGGTTAGGCAGCAACGGCATCGATGTAAAAAAGATGCAGTATTATATCAATCAGATCTTGGCGGCGCCGAATCTGACACCCATGGAGGAGGATGGCATCTATGGTCAGAAAACAGAGTTTGCAGTCGCTGTTTTCCAGTATGTTTATCATCTGAATGTGGATGGAATCCTTGGACAGACAACCTGGGATAAAATTGTGGAAGAGTTTAAAGATCTGTCCAGTCCGGCGGTGGAACGCAACAAAACTACACGGACACTGCGGGTTGGCGACATAGGCTTAGGCGTACAGAAATTCCAGCAGTATTTGAATGAATTGATAGCGCCGAATCCACGGCTGGTCGTCGACGGCAATTTCGGACAGAATACCAAGCGCGCAGTGGAAACGTTCCAGGCACTCAACGGTTTGAATGTCGACGGCGTGATCGGCAACAATACCTGGGATCGCGTTATCAATCGCCTGCAATAACCGAAGAATATAAGTTTCACAAGAAAAGGTCTGTTTTTCAGACCTTTTTCGCAGTATTCAGACTTGACGGCACGTCTGAAATTCGCTATGATATTAATAGTTCTATATAGAACATTAGAATGGAAATCCTCGAGGTGATTCCTATCGAAACACAGGGCGGCTTTTACATCACCCAAATCAAACAGCTTCAAGATCGAATTTTTGAACGCTTTTTAAGTGAGCAAGGATTGAAAATCAGCGGAGGTCAGGGACGAATTTTATTCGTCCTTTGGAAACAATCGCCCTGTACGATCAGCGAAATCAGTCAGCGGACTTCCCTGGCCAAAAACACGGTATCGATGATGATCGACACAATGGTCGCCCATGGAATCGTCACACGGCAGAGTAATCCGAACAACCGCCGGCAGACCTGGATCATGCTGACCGATTATGCCTTATCCCTCCAACAAAAATATGACGCTGTTTCTCAGCGTATGAACACCCTTTTTTACTCCGGTTTCAGCGAAGGGGAAAAAGATCAGTTTGAAGCTTACCTTCAGCGCATCCTAACGACTTTGCATCGGGTAGAAAAGAAACAAGAAAGCCATGAGGAAATAAACTATGATGAGTCAAGATGAAATCATCCGCTTTATCCGCAGTCAGAAAGTCACCGTCGTTACAGGTGTAAATAAGGATGGTTTTCCAAGTCAGAAAGCCATGTTTGCGCCGCGGCGGATTGATGGACGCACAGTTTTCTATTTTTCAACCAACACCTCTTCCCAGAAAGTTGAAATCTTCCGCGCCAATGCCAAAGCCGGAGTTTATTTTTATAAGCAAGGAAAAGACAAATACATTGGAATTCAATTAAGAGGAACTATGGAAGTGCTGACGGATCGGGAATCCAAAGCCTCGATCTGGCAGCCAACTGACACCCTGTATTATCCGCTGGGTATCGATGATCCGGATTATTGCGTCCTGAAATTCACGGTCACCGGCGGACGGTTTTACAGCGAAGGTAAAACCGAAGATTTTCAGCTGACCGACGATGAAGCCTGAGCTTCATTACAGCAGAGCATCATTACTTTGCCTGCTGATCATTCCGATAGTCTGACATAGAACAAAAAATGCGCTCTCCCTGATTTTCAGTTCAGGACTAAGCGCATTTTATTATGCTTTTCAGACCGATTACATTAAAGGAGCAAAAAGTTTGATGACATTGACAATCCAGCGTTTGAGCAGAGGCTGAAACTTCCGGCAGTCCGCCATCGTGATGTGCTGGGAAACAGCCTGCGTTTTTAAGAAATCGTCACGCAGCTGAGTTACTGCCTTCGTTTTCAGCATCCAGGTTGCACATTCATAGTGATGAACCAATGACCGATAGTCCAGATTGATCGTGCCGACAACTCCCACCTGATCATCCGATACAAATGTTTTGGCATGAATAAAACCTGGCGTATACTCATAAATCTTCACTCCGGCTTCAACCAGAGAAGGATAATAAGACTGCGTGATCAGATGCACATACCATTTATCCGGAATGTGCGGGGTGATCAGCCGAACATCCACGCCCCGCTTTGCCGCCATCATTAACGCTGTCAGCAGCTCATGATCAATGATCAGATAGGGTGAGGTTATCCATACATAATCTTGAGCCTGATTCAAAATATTCATATAAACACTTTCCCCTGTCATCTCATGATCCAGCGGAATGTCGCAGAAAGACTGAACATAGCCGCAGGCTTGCCGGTCCTTAGGCTGCGGCAGATAGCGGGAAAAATCAGGATCTTCATCCCGATAGAAATTCCAGGCTTCCAAAAACATCATCGTCAGATTGACGACGCCTTCTCCCTGAAGCATGACTGCCGAATCTTTCCAATGACCATGCTTGGCATAAGCGTTAATATACTCGTCAGCGAGATTGATTCCCCCATTAAATCCCACATTTCCATCAATCACTGTAATTTTGCGGTGATCGCGGTTGTTGTGGGAAACCGTCAAATGCGCCGTAAAACGGTTGAAAACAACCGTCTTAATCCCCATCGCTTCAAGCTTCTGATCATAATGATCCGGCAGCGTCATAATACAGCCTAAATCATCATACATCATCCGCACTTCAACTCCAGCTTTGACCTTTTCTTCCAGAATCTTCAGCAGGGTATTCCACATGGTTCCTTCTTCTACAATGAAATATTCCATAAAGATGTATTCCTGAGCCTTGTTCAGTTCTTCGCACAGACGTTTAAACATGACTTCGCCCAAAGGCAGATATTCACAATCTGTATGAGTATAGGGCTTGCGCTGATTTGCCCATTCGATGTAATGGGACTGACCGGCATACAACGGAGCTTCCTGTTTGAGCAAATCCGATGCATCAGGCAGCTGTGACAGCGCAGACTGACTCCGTTTGACCAATTCGATCATGCAGTCTTTTTCTTTCTTGCGCACGGGCGTACGTCCGAAACAGACATAAGCAATTCCACCCAAAATTGGAAGCACAAGCATTAGAATAATCCAGGGGATTTTCAAACTCGGCGAGCCGTCGTTATTCACAAGATAAATAAGCAGAAAAAGACTAAGCAGAACACAGAAGGCATAAAAATAGATGAAATAATTGCTCATTTTCAAGATGATCACAAAGAACAGAATAGCCTGCAATGCAATTAAAATCCCTGTGACGATCAATCGGCTGGTCAAGAAATGCAAAAGTTTTCGAATCATTTCAAGCTCCTTCTTTCCGTTTAATTCTCAGACATGATGACTTTCACTATCCCTAAAAGACTTCTAAAACCGAGGATAATTCTTACTCAGAACATCTCAGTCCTCAACACTCTTCTTCTGTATCTTAATCATCAGGTATTTTTTCCCGCAATTTCACAGCAGCCATCACGCTCATGAAAAAATCCTAATTTGCTTTAGCCTTGCAGGATGGTGTAAAGCAAAGCTGTATTCAGCGATTTTTCCGCAGTTCTTTCGCTTCTTTTCCACTCATCGCTTCAATTATAATTTCCACAATGCAGACAACGTCAAGCCGTTCATTAATTTCTTCATCGGCACCTTCGGGATGCGCTGGATTAAAGCGTATTGCCAGCTGTTTTAACGCAGCCTTTTTCTCATCGCTGTTCGTCAGAATACGGGCTTGTCCAAAAATAATTACGCTGCGGAAATACGTAGTATATTCTTCAGGCACCACCTGATCTTGGTCGATAACACAGAATGAAACTTTCGGGTTGCGGGCAATCGCCTCCAGTTTATAACCACTGGCAGCACAATGAAAATAAAGCTTGGAATTTGAGTAAACATAACTGAGCGGCACGGCATAAGGATAATCTCCCTCACCCGTAACAGCCAGCACGCCCGAAGTCCCGCGCTGCAGCACCGCAATGCACTCTTCCTGGGTTAAAGCCTGATTTTTACGACGCATTGATGTCCTCATTCTTGTTCTCCTTCGTTTGATCTTTTACTCAGCGAGCGAGTCTGTTTCTTTTACTGTAGCGAAGCTGCGGATATTCGTCAAGTTATTTTAATCCAACAGCGAGCGAGGTTGTAATAAACATTTTCGCATAAAGAAAAGAAGCTCCGCAAGCGAAGCCTCTGTATGATTTTACTTTTTAACGCCGACTCCCAGTTTTTCATTGATTTCAGCAAGGTCGTTTTCCAGTTCCTGAATAAATTCTTCTTTGTCCTTGATGTCTTCCGCCATTTCATCCGCCGCGGTCTGACTCAGCAAGGTCGGCAGTTCATTTTTCATCCATTTCAGCTGCCGCTGCTGTGCCTGGATCAATTCCATTTTGCGGTTGCGCACCTCCTGCATCCGCTTGATCCAATCGTTATGCTTCTGTTCGTTAAACTGTTTCAATCCGGCAAAATAATCATCTGCCGCACAACGGAATTCTTTCCACAACGCATCTTCTTTTTCTTTGCCGCAGGATCCAATCTCTTTCCACAATCCGTTCAGTTTTTTCATCTGATCCGTGTTTTCACGATTGTATTCTTTCAAAGCGACAATCGCGGCTGCCTGAGCGATCAATTCCTTTTTCTTCTCAGCATTCTGCTGCTGGCGCTGATGAATCTCATCATAGGCAGCACTGCGGCGGTCGTAGAATTTCTGCCGGGTTTCATTGAATTCATTCCACAGCTGATCATCGATCTCTTTTCCGGCAAAGCCTGCGTTTTTCCATTCTTCCATTAATTTTCTGAGCTGATCACTGGTTTTCTGCCATTCCTCGGAATCCGCCAAGGCCGCTGCCTGCTTGATCAGTTCTTTTTTTACCTGCTGCGCATTGACAGATTTGGCCTTCCGTTCTTCCCAATTCTGACGTTTCCGATCAAAGAAAGCATTGCGGGCTTCGTTAAAGGCTTCCCACAGCTGATCATCGGTTTCTTTCCCTGCCGATCCCACGGCTTTCCACTGCCGCATCAGCTCGTTCATTTCATCCGTAGCCTGATTCCAGTTCTCTGATTTCGCCAAAACCTGAGCCCGGTCAATCAGTTCCTGTTTTGCTTTCTGAATGTTCTGAAATCCTTCTTTACGCTTCGCATAGAAAGCGTCGATCATGCGGTCGAATTCGTCAGCCAGTTCATCTTCATAAGCTGATTCCCAATAATAAATCCGCTTCCATCTTTTCTTTAAACTCATGACCGCTGAAGCGACTTCATTCCATTCCTTGGAAAGATCCAGCTGCTTCGCTTCTTCAATCAGCGCTTTTCGGTCCTTGATATCTTCATCAAAATCCCTTACTTCATTCATTTCATCCATTGCCATCGTTGTTCACCCTCCATTACAAGCACTATGACTTCAAAATTAGTTCATGGATTTATTATACCATTAAACAAGATAAAAATGATATCGGTTATCGCGGAAGTTCTTATGATTCTGAACAAAATTTATTCTTGATTTTATCTTTTGTCCCTTCGCTGATTGCTTTCCGTGAGGATTGAATACCTTCTTACCCTTAAAGCAGAATCTTCTTAACTTCAATTATCCCTCTTCTGAGCTTCACTTACTTCTTTCTTCGTAATTTATGGGCTGAGTTGAAATGACTGGACGCTAGAATATTACGAAAGCAGTACTTCCGGCCATCGCACTGTTGGGTATGAATAGAAGCCAAGGCACTGTCAGCGCTATTGTTGATCCTTACTTTAACGATCTAGTTCAGATGTTAGCGCAGTTCGCTGCTGGGTCGGAACAATTAATTCATTATGAGTTCCAGCGAACACGGAATACTCTATCTAGGCTTAATATTCCAGGCGCCGAAAATATTCTTTCCTTTCAGCAATTTCTGCTTAATCAATTCACTTTCTTTATTTTCTTTATAAAAGATAACAACTGATATCAAGCAGGCCTTCGATATTTTCATCTTTACAACATGGTTCATCTGAAAGGAGCCAATCAATTTTGCAACAAAAAAAAAGCCTCGTAAGAAGTAATCCCGGAAAGGTAAACCACTTTCAGAAACGTTACTGAGGATTTTTTTTGTCATCTATTCGAATTCTGCTTTTCAAAATGGACGAGCAGATAGATATGGAAATCGACGGCGAAAAAGACAGTGAGGGAAATCTTATCCCAGACACGATATGTATTCGCTTTAAACACCCGGAAATAAACAGCCGACTTGCCAAATTTGCAAAGGCTAAGAAATTGCAGGAAAATTTGATTGCTTCCAAAGACGCATTTCCAAGCGAGGAAACATTTAATAAAGAATTAGAGCAGATGAATGAGACTTGCGAACAGATTAAACAACATTTAGTTGATACGAATAGAGTTGCAAGAAAGGGAACAACGGAAATCTCTGTCAAGGTATATCCAGAAAATGCACCTTAATGCTATACAAAAATAACATGCCACACTTTAGAGAGCCTTAGTGACTTTAGAAATTTCTTGTGGTATAGTAAACTTCCACTTTTAAGAAAAGGAGTTGATTGCATATGCCACAGATGAATAAAGGCGGTAAATTCATTTTTGGAAAGTCACTGATACGAGAGGATTTAACGATACATCTTCCACCGCAGGCACTCTCTGAATACAATGCCACAATGGAGGGAAAAGTGTATCTTTTTACCGGGAGCAAAATTACTGGCGGCTTTTGCTTAACAAGGAGAGGATTGTTAGAGCCGTCAAAGTTGGGACACATTCTTATTGATAATCCGGCTTTACAGAATTACCAGACCACAGAGGGCGAATTTATCAAATACAAAGGTCGGTCATATTGTTGGATAAGCATTTCTGAAACCGGCGTAATTCAGTTAAATGGAAAAATGATAAATTTCCTCAATCTGGAAATAGGAATGGAGTTGTTATCTATCCGAAGCAGTGATATTGCTTTCACAATGGGAGCTAAAGGACCGCTATTAGAAAAGGCAGAAAACTATGACGGAAAAATCACTATATATTAAAGGCAGGTATCATGATACCCGCCCCAAACCCAGTATTCATCAAATAAATAGAGCCAAAGTAGAGCCAAACGACATAAAGCAACCCCGGAAATGCCCATTTTATCAGCATTTCCGGGGTTCTGTCCGTTACTCAAACTCAATTGTTCCCGGCGGCTTGGAAGTGATGTCCAGCAGCACTCGGTTCACGTGCGGAACCTCATTGACAATCCGGCTTGAGATCACACTCAGAACCTCAAATGGAATATGCGCCCAATCGGCTGTCATTCCGTCAATGGAAGTCACGGCCCGGATCGCTACAGCATAATCATAGGTTCTTTGATCCCCCATGACACCAACTGACTTCATATTGGTCAGTGCTGTAAAATACTGCCAGATGTCCCGTTCCAAACCTGCTTTTGCGATTTCTTCGCGCAGAATCGCGTCGGATTCGCGCACCATCATCAATTTTTCCTCTGTGATTTCACCCAAAACACGAATCCCCAATCCTGGTCCTGGGAACGGCTGACGCCAGACCATTTCTTCCGGCAAGCCCAGCTCTTTGCCCAGCTGCCGCACTTCATCCTTGAACAGCGTATTCAGCGGTTCGATCAGCTGAAACTGCATATCTTCCGGCAGACCGCCGACATTATGATGCGACTTGATCGTCTGCGCTGTTTGTGTTCCACTTTCAATGACATCGGTATATAACGTTCCCTGAGCCAACCAGTGAATATTCTCCCCTTCTGCCAGCTTCTTGACCTCTTCATCAAAGGTATAAACGAACTCATTCCCGATGATTTTCCGCTTCTGTTCAGGATCGCTGACCCCTTTGAGCTTATCCAGAAATTTCTTCGAGGCGTCGATCTTCGTCAGATTCAGCTGCATATTTCGACCGAAAGTTTCCATGACGCTTTCGGCTTCCCCCTTACGCAGCAAGCCATGATCAATAAACATGCAGTACAGCTGCGGTCCAATCGCCTTGTGAAGCAAAGCGGCGACAACTGAGGAATCAACGCCGCCGGACAACGCTAACAGCACCTTGTCCGATCCCACCTGAGTCCTAATTTTTTCAATCTGCATTTCAATGTAATTATGCATCGACCAATTGTTCTGCGCCTGGCAAATTTCAAACACAAAATTCTTCAGCATGGCATTGCCAAATTCACTGTGCCGGACTTCCGGATGGAATTGAACCGTATAGATTTTTTTCTCAGGATTGCTGGTGGAAGCAAACTCACAGGTAGAACTGGACGCATCCTTAACGAATCCCGGCGCCAGCTTGGACACTTGGTCGCCATGACTCATCCAGACAATCTGCTTCTTCGGCAATCCCTTAAACAACAGTGAATCCGTTTCAATCGCAATCTCTGTCCGACCGTATTCCTTACTGTCGCAGCAACGGACATCCCCACCGTTCATGTAATGCGTCATCTGCATGCCGTAACAGATTCCAAGAATGGGCAGCCCGCTCTCAAAAATTGCCGGATCGCATTTAAAGGCCTGATCATCATAAACACTGTTAGGTCCTCCGCTGAAAATAATGCCTTTGACATCTTCCAGCGCCTGAATTTCCGCTAGGGTCATGGTATTGGGATGCAGCTCACTGTAAACGCCGAACTCCCGAATTCGCCGGGCGATCAGCTGATTGTACTGACTGCCGAAATCCAGAACGATAATTTTATCAGCCATCGTTTTACCTCCTTAGTTATAGAATTGAAAAGTGAATTAAAATAGCAGCTATTCTAATTCACTTTTTCCACGTTTATTTTACCATCGAAAGCTGCGGATTACCACAGAAAATGATGGATGGATCAGAGGATGAAATAAAGCATAAAGACGAGGTCGAGAATCCAAATAATCGGCTGTACTTCCTTCGCCTTGCCGCTGCCCAGCATCACCGCTCCATAAGTAATAAAACCTAATGCAATGCCGTCCGAAATGGAATAGCACAGAATCATCATGATGATCGCCATAAAGCCGGTCGAAGCATAGATGAAGTTATCCCAATCGATGCCGCCCAGCTGCTGCGCCATCAAAATACCGACAACGATCAAAGCCGGTGCCGTTACTGCGCTGGTCACAACAGACAGCAGCGGAAAGAAGACAATCGACAGCAAAAACAGGATTCCGGTAGTCACCGCCGTTAAGCCGGTCCGTCCGCCAACCTCAACACCAGAGGTCGATTCAACAAAAGAGGTCACGGTCGAAGTACCTAAAACCGCGCCCACACAGGTTCCGACAGAGTCCGATAACAGGGCTCTTTCAATATTCTCCAATTCCCCTTTTTCATTAACCAAGCCTGCCCGGTTAGCGACAGCGACCAAAGTTCCTGCGGTATCAAAGAAATCGACAAACAGAAACGAAAAGATCACAACGATGAAATCTTTATGCGCAAACAGTTCGCCAAAGCCGCTCATAAAGGCACCCAATGTCGGCATTTCAAAATTAAACTGCATGATCGAGCTTGGCAGCTGCGGCATATTCGCGATTCCACACAATCCGGCGAGGACGCCGACAACCGCAGTTCCAATCAGTCCCCAGAAAACCGCTGCCGTGACTTTCTTGGCAATCAAAATTAAGGTAAGCGCCAAACCAAAGATTGCAAGCAGCACCACTGGATCGGTCAGATTCCCTAAAGCCACAAACGTCGACTCATTCGCAACAATGATCCCGGCGTTTTTCATACCGATAAAAGCAATGAAGAACCCAATGCCTGCCCCAATCGCCAGTTTCAGCTGCTGAGGGATCGCATTGATGATCATTTTGCGCAGTCCGGTAACGGAAATAATAATAAAGACAATACCGGAAACAAAGACGGCAGCCAAAGCTGCTTCCCAGCTGTAGCCAAACTGCATGCATACCGTATAAGTGAAGAAGGCATTGACTCCCATGCCCGGCGCTAACGATACCGGATAATTCGCCAGCACCCCCATTAAAATCGAAGCCACGCCGGACGCGATAGCCGTCGCTAGGAAAACAGATTGGACGGGCATTCCCGTCGCTGACAGCATGCCTGGGTTAACCGCCAGGATATACGCCATCGCCAGGAAGGTTGTGAGGCCAGCCAAGATTTCTGTTTTGACCGTTGTTTTGTGAGAAGACAGCTTAAATAACTTTTCTAACATAATTCCCCTTACTTTCTAAAAAAGCTTCGCCGCAAAGTAAAAAACTTCCTGAGACGGAAGCAAGAAGAAAAGCTTCCATCGTAGAATGGCGGTTACGGCCGCCATGTAGAAACTCCTGCGCCTGATCCCCAGGAATATACGGTGAACTTTTACGTTTGTCATTATAACAGAGGTTGCTGCAGGTGGCCAGTATTTTTCCACGATTTCGCTGCTTTCCAACTCAAACAAAGAAGGAAAAGCTTATTCTTATCAAAAACCGGAAAAGAATTGCAGATTTAAATGCGTCCGCATCACTTCTGATTGCACTTTCCAAGCAGGCAAGCTACAATGAAAACAAATCAAAAAGCAGAGGGTGAGTGTGCCGTCTGCCGGGAAGGAGATTGTTATGAAAAAACACATTACCGTCGAAGTTTGCTGCGGCAGCGTCGATGACTGTCTGCTTGCACAGAAGCTGGGAGCGGACCGGATTGAATTAAATCATGCTCTGGAATTAGGCGGAATGACGCCATCCATGGGAACATTCCTGGAAGTCAAACGCCAAGTCAGTCTGCCCATCTGCGTGATGATCCGTCCGCGAGGGGCAGGTTTTGATTATACCGAAGCACAGTTTCAGGCCATGCTGAAAGACGCCGAACTTTTTATAGAACATGGAGCGGACGGCTTAGTGTTTGGCTTTTTGAATGCTGATGGAAGCATTCATGAAGAACGAACCCGGCAAATGGTTCAAGCAGCCCATGGCAAGGAAGCTATTTTTCACAAAGCCTATGACAGTACAAAGGATTTGGAAGCGTCATTAAAAACCTTGATTCGCTGTGGAATTACACGGGTGCTGACCAGCGGCGGCGCGGTTTATCCGAATATTCTGGAAGGCTGTAAAGAACTGGGACGGCTCCAGGATCTTTATGGTGATCAGATTCAGATTCTGCCCGGCGGCGGCGTTCGTGAATACAATGCCCGGCAGGTGCTGAAGCTCGCGCATACAGGTCAGATCCATTTAACGGCCAAAAATACGCTGATCGATGAATCCACTGGCCATTATCCGACGAAGCATCGCTCAGGATTGGAGTATCTGGCTGTCAGCGAAGGCAATCTGCAGAAAATTATGGAACAAATCCGTGGCTTCGATGATGAGAGTGCTGATACCCTAGCCACAATCTATCCAGGATAAGTCAGTTTCGCTTTCAACCAGAAATGAAAGACTGCTTTCAAGATCCAAAGTTTCTGAAGTGCAGGTGCTTAAAAGAAACATCTTTCATTCATTATGTAATTTTTACAATTTACCGTTGAAAATGACTTGACAATCACTACTAATGCGTATAAACTACTTCCATAAACAGAACTTGATGTCCTGATCAATGTCTGTTTATATCTAAGTAAAATGAAACTTTAACCTTATGAACAGTTTCCTCTTTTTCCTCTCTTTCATTTTACTTAACCCGCGGGTACTGTGCTTCCTTTCACAGTTCCTGATTCCTGGAAAAGTCGGTGGCTCCGGCTTTTTTTCTTTTTGCGCTCATCCTGTAAAAAAAGATAAACTTCCGCAGAAGTTTATCTTGTTCAATGTTTGATTTCTATTTTATTTTAAAGTCAGAAAAGCCACTTTCTTTTGAAATCTGTGCTTCCCGCTTTTCTTTTCAAAGGAACAGCACCTTTTTACAAAAAATCAGGATCTAGAATTTTCACTTTAATAAGCCTCATTGTTGCGGGCCATTTCAATAATTCTGAGCATGGTTTCTTTATCCATCGCACCCGGCATATAACCATAGACATTGCCTTCCGTGTTGATCAGATAAGTTGTCGGCAGCCCGGTAATTCCATAATTGTAATTAACCTGGCCGTCTTCATCAAATACGGTCGGAAACGTATAGCCGTTCTTATCCAAAAAGTCGATGACGCCTTGCTTATCCGTTTCCCGGCCCCCAGGCTGATTGACGACCAGAATGACCAGATCCTCAGGCAGCTCTTCATACAGTTCCTGCACCGAAGGCAGTTCAGCCTTGCAATAGGTACACCAGGTTGCAAAAAACTGCAGCATCACGATCTTTCCTTTATATTGGGACAACGTATGCGTATTGCCATACTGATCTGTCAGCGTGAAATCATAGGCCGGGATCACTTCGCGGCCGTTTTCATCCGTCGATGGGGTTGCGGTCGGCTGTCCTCCTGTAGAAACTGTTCCGTTATTGGATTGACGCTGCAGCTGATCGGAAATCGTGGCCGCTGCCGGCACACTCATCCACAACCCCATAACGATCAATAAGATTCCGCCCAGCTTCATCGCTTTCGGCAGCCAGCTCTTTTTTCGATTCAGCCAGTTCAGCGCTTCTTCTGTAAACAACCCCAGAATCAAAAAGGGAACGACAAAACCCAATCCGTAGCAGAAGATCAAAAGCGTACTGCTGGAGGAAGCCGCCGCAGCAACCAGTATGGACGAAAGCATAGGTCCGATGCAGGGGGTCCAGGCAAAGCTAAACAAGAAACCCATGGCATAAGCCTGAATCAAACTCCCGGCTTCCTTGCCCGCCTGCTTTTGCGTCAGCCGAAACTCCCGCATTAGAAACGGAATTTGAATCCAGCCTAACTGAACTAAGCCGAAGAAAATAATTAAAATACCGCCCAGCAAGGAAATCAGCAGCCGATTCTCATTCAGCCATCCGCTGATCCCTTTCGCCGACATCGCCGCAATAAAGAACACCGTACAGATGCCCAGTACAAAGGCCAGTGTAAAACCGAAAATATGCAGTCGTTTCCGCCAGCCTGTCAAATCTTTTTTCAGCGCATCCTGACTTAAATACGCCATATATACTGGTAAAATCGGCAGAACGCAGGGGGAGAAAAACGACAGAAACCCCTCCGTCAGCACAAGCCATGCTTGATTATTCATACATCAAATCCTTTCCTCTGCTGGTTAAAAAACAAAGGAAAATGCCGTTTGCAGCATTTCCCCCTTATTCATTTCTTACTTGATTAAGAAAAAGTAAGCTAAGACCAAAACACCCAAAACAATCCGATAAACGCCAAACGCCTTAAAGTCATGCTTGCGGATATAGCCCATTAAGAAGCGGATCGCAAACACGGAAACGATGAAGGCAACGATCATACCGACAAGCAGCACGGAAGCTGTCGCCAGGGAGAAGGCGATCTTCATTTTAATCAGTTTCAGCAAACTTGCGCCAAACATAACCGGAACGGCCAGAAAGAATGAGAATTCAGCAGCAATCCCACGGGAACAGCCCAGCAGCACGGCCCCCAGAATTGTCGCTCCGGAACGGGATGTTCCCGGAATTAAGGCCAGCACCTGAAAGACTCCGATCGCCAGCGCTGTTTTGTAGCTCATCTTATCAAAAGAAGTGACGCTCGGACGGCGATGCCGATTCTCTATCACCAAGAAGGCTACACCATACACAATCAGCATGGCCGCCACGGTAATTGGATTGTAGAAATAAGCGTCGATCAAATCATCAAACAAGACGCCGATAATCCCCGCCGGCACGACGGCGACAATCACTTTCAGCCATAAATCAATTGTGCTGCGTTTTTCATAAGCGTTTTTACGCGGAGAGAACGGATTCAGCTTGTGGAAATACAGCAGCAGCACTGCCAGTATCGAACCAAACTGAATCACAACCATAAACATGTCGACAAACTCTTTATTGGCGGCAACATCCGCCAGCACCGTCAGCGGCATCAGTTCGTTGACCAGAATCATATGCCCAGTACTGCTGATCGGCAGCCATTCGGTAATCCCCTGGACGATTCCCAGCACGATCGCTTTTATCATTTCTATCATCAGATTCACGGACTTCACTCCTTCACTGTTAACATCTTAGCAGACAGACTTCGTTATTATACCATCGAAATGCGCCGGGCTCTACCTTTTCCGACGCTTTTCCTGTTTTTTTGAACTGACGCAGGCCTTATTGACTGCAATCCAGCTTCATGATGTAATCGTCCATATAATAACCGCCGCCAATCGAATTTTTTTCTTCACGCAGCGTAACAAATCCCCACTTCCGATAGATGGCAATGGAATCCGCATTGAAACGATTCACAGTCAGCTGGATTTTCCCAGTTCCTTCTTTCGCTTCATTTTTTAAGCATGAAAGCACCCGTGATGCTAAGCCTAATCCCCGTACTTCTGCCTTAAGATAAAGCTTGCTTAGAAAGAGATGCTCTGGACGCCAAGCTGTCGCTACATAGCCGCACAGTTTTCCTTGCCAGAAAACACCGCGGTAACGATAGCCTTGGCTTGCGATCTGATCCTGCATCGCAGGCAGGGATTGGAAATGCTCAACCATGTAATTGACCTGATCCAAACCCAAAATTGATTCATAATGTTCATGCCAGATGGTTTCGGCTAAGGCCGCAATTTGCTCCAACAGCGCTGCATCAGCATCTTGTAATTCAAAGGCTTCCATAAATTTCTCCTTCAGTTCATTCTTTTTAAACTCTATCTTTTTTCCGAATACGGTCATCCTCCGCGTTTTGTCCGCGGTAACGATTGCGGCCGCGTTTGTTTTGATGGTGCTCAACCAGGCTAGAATACTGACTTTACTGGCCGGCCTTGGCCATCTCAGCTTCTCGTTGTTTTTCCAGTGTCATCCGCTCCAGAGCCAAAAGTGATTGTTTGATTTCTAATCCTCCGCCATATCCCGTCAGCGAACCATCCGTCCCAATCACGCGATGACAGGGAATAAAGATTGGAATCGGATTGCGATGATTAGCCATTCCGATCGCCCGCACTGCTTTCGGCTTGCCGATCCTTTCCGCCTGCTGCCGATAGGTCCGGGTTTGTCCATACGGAATTTCCATCAGCGCCTGCCAGGCTGCTTTCTGAAAATCCGTGCCTTCCGGATGCAGAATCAATTCAAAAGTCTGCCGCTTTCCAGTCAAATACTCCTGCAGCTGTGTAAACGCTGACCACAAACAGGCCGTTTCCATGACTTCGCATTCTTCCTCTTGCGGAAATTCATGTTCAAAGTTCACTTTAACAATCCGTTCGTTCCATTCTTCAATCCGAATCATGCCGAGCGAAGTTCGGCGATAAAAACATGCGTGCATAGATTCCTCCCTGATTGTGTCCTACATCCGCCCAGGATCACAGTTCCTGCTTCTCGAACAACGGCGGATTCTATTTTTTATTTTACTCTAGCCGCGCCAAAAAGAAAAGGTTTGTGCGCTGGCTTCTTTTATTTGCTCAATTGAAAAGTTAAGTTCCACTTCTGGGCGGGGCAAGTGGAAATCACTCTT